>ERZ651776.652-NODE-652-length-46961-cov-7.335765_pt1 | contig 46961 bp, 45 predicted proteins | sample MGYA00514761_ERZ651776 | MGnify/ENA metagenome assembly ERZ651776
GTAGTCGGAAGGTGCGGGGGCAGCAATCGTTTCCATCCCGTCATTTGGGTGGTTCTATTGGTCGAGGGCTTTTATGACCCGCGCGATCATCCGCAATTGCTGGTGGGCGGAAAGGTCGCGTATTGAATGTGGCTCCAAATCGATGACGTCGCCGCCACCTGTTGGGGTGATCCGCCATCCAAGTGCCGCAAGTGCTCGGGTCGCATCAGCCCGAATCGCGCGCCGTTTTTCCCGCTCTGGCCCGAGGATCACGACGTAGGCAATCTCCTTGCGAGATTTCTGATGGTGATAGTAATCGACCATCAGTAAGTGATGTTCTCCCGGATGTCTGTCCCTGAGCCATATTGCAACATCGGTCACGTCATCGCGTAGCAAGTCATAGCGCGTCACTGGGTCGATCTCCGCGTGTTTCATTCATTCTTCTCCTGTGGTTGTGAGAAGAACTTTGGCCAAACTCGAGCAATACAAAGCAGATGTGCTCAACTAATTGGTGCTATGTCTCTCTAAGTATAACAAATCCGAATTTGGAAGATTTTCCTTTGCCTTTTGCACGATTGGCCAACCTTCGTTGCATCTGAAGCATTCTGCTTGAGATCAGAGCTCCGATGAGAGGGAGCATCAGTTCGGAAGGCCGAAAGATGAGTAAGAAACCAATTTCATTTCGAGAGCAGATGGACCTTGCACGTCCGGATGTGGTTGCAAGGCAGAAACGCAACCGCCGCAAAAGCGCCATTGCCATTCAGCTTCGTGCTCTGCGCGACGCGCAAGGCATGACACAGGCTGATGTCGCAGAGGCGATGGGTATGACCATACAGGACATTGAGAAGATGGAGTCATTAGTTGGGCTGCTTCCAAGCATTGAGGACCTCGAGCGCTTCGCCGTCGTCTGCGGCGGTCGCGTCGAAGTTGTGATCTTGCCAGAGAAATCGGATCAGGTGACTGGTACATCTGAAAACTCCCCATCTGAGTAGTCTGTTCACTCCTTAGAACGGGCCTTCGCTACCGCCATCATCAATGCCGAAGAGGCTGCCATCAATGTATGATGAAAGCACGGCTTCTCTGATCCGATCCGCCCCGGACCTTCCGGGCCTCGATAGAGATCGGTTGCCGGAACACCTGTCGCGAGCATTCGCTGAAATCGTGTCGGCCCGCATCGCTTTGCGCGATGCCGAGACACCTGCTGGTGACATTAGCGATACCATCGCGTTCGCGCGGAGGCTGGCTGCGACCAATGAGGTCTTGGTTACGACGAGCCTTGAGCGCGAGAACCGCCGCGCGGCAAGCTTTGTGGCAGCATCCGCGCATCAGCTTGTTCACCAGGCCGAAGCTCTTCTCGAACTGGGTTCGAGGACCACCACATTCACGGCGGACGCGATCTCTGCTGATATCTCAGCAATGCTGCTCTTTTTGATCGCTGGCTCGTCTGCTGACGCCACCGAGGTCGCGCAGGCGCTTCGCTCGCCGGAGGGAGATCGGCTTCAGCACGAGCTCGTGCTGAACCTCAGCTGGCTCGCACGTGGAATGATTGGGACGATCCTAAATCAAGAGCGGATACCGGTCACCGAAATGATCGCTGGCGAAGGCGTAGAAGGCACGCGAGCCGCGAGAGCATTGTACCATCGACTTCTCGAGGGCGTCCGTGCCCTCGCGGCCGTTCTGGGCGGCATTCCAGACGCGGATTGGGAGCGACCTGCTGCGGTATTTCGTGGCGTCGCCAAGTCGGCGAAGCCAGACGATGCCATCGTGATCGAAGGCCTGCCGCCGATGCTGGTAGCTTCGTTTCCGGGTCCATTCCACATGGCACGGCTTCTCGAAGCGGCGAGTTCTGCGCTTCTCGAGGCGGCAGTCGTCAACATCGACCCGCCGGACGGTGTGCCTGCGGATCGCTGGCATAATGCTATGGCACGGATCGCGAAGAAGAGGCCTTACCTCTGGTCGAATCACCTTGCTGCAATCAGGGCGGGTTATCTTGAACCAGGCACATCCTGTGCCGTTGGCTTTCCGACAGGAGCAGGTAAATCGACTACCGCGCAACTGAAGATTCACGCAGCTCTTCTCCGAGACCTAAAGGTGGTTTTCCTCGCGCCCACCCATGCGTTGGTCGATCAGACGGCCCGGGACCTGCGGGCCGCCTTCCCGAACACCAGCGTCAAAGGACAGCGGGCAGAAGAGTTTGAGGAAGGCACGCTGCTCGAAGAGCTGCCCGACATACTCGTGATGACTCCAGAGGCATGCCTCTACGCAAGTCATATCGAGCCTGATAGCTTTGCGGATGTCGGAGTGCTGATCTTCGACGAATGTCATCTGATTCACCCGAAGACTGACGGGGATCGGCGGGCCATTGACGCGATGCTCTGCCTGATTCGCTTCACGCGAGTCGCACCGGAGGCGGACCTCGTCCTCCTCTCGGCGATGATGAAGAACACGGGAGAGATCGCTGAATGGCTTGGGGAGCTGACGGGGGGGAAACTGAAAGGGCGTCGATCAATCCCCCTTGACGACGTTTGGAAACCAACCCGACAGTTGCGGGGCTGCGTCGTATATCAGACAAGAGAGATCGAACATCTGAACCAACAAATTATGAAGGCGCGGCAAAATAAGACGACGAAATTTCCACCAGCGAGGCTCAAGAGGGAACTACACGCGTCCCCACTGGGCCTCTTCAGTCTGAAACAGACATGGTCCTCGATAAGACGCGACGACTACGCACTGCTCTCGCTCTTGGATCATGAAGTGCTGCTGACGGCGAACAACCATTGGAAGATCACCCCGAACTCAGGTGAGCTCGCGTCGCACATCGCTGCATCGGCATCTACGGCCGGACTCCGGACGCTCGTCTTCTCCCAGTCAATCCCAAACGCATGGTCGATCGCCAAAAAGGCGTCGTCGATAATCGACGCTCCACCGACTGAGCTTACAAGTGCCGAAAAATACCTGTACGAGACGGCTGTCGATGAAATGGGCTACGCGGGCGATGTCTATATCGCCGTCAAGAACGGTGTTCTGCAAAGCGCAGCCACGGCCCATCATGGCCTTTTGCTTCCCTATGAAAGAGATTTGGCGGAGACGCTCTACTGTCGAGACGGCGGTCTACGGGTTCTCGCTGCGACCTCGACTTTGGCGCAGGGAATGAATCTTCCGGCCGATCTGGTGATCATCGCTGAAGACAGCCGGTTCGATCGTGCAACGAACCGTCGGGATCTTCTCGATGCCGCTGCATTACTGAACGCCGCTGGGCGGGCAGGACGCGCGGGTAAGAGCGCGTCGGGCATTGTGCTGATTGTTCCGGGAAAGGTTGTTCCTCTATCAGATGAAGAGGGAACAATTGGTGGGCAATGGACGCAGCTCCGCGAGGTCTTCAGCCAGTCCGATCAGTGCCTGGTGCTTGAGGACCCATTCGAAGCCGTCATGGACCGCGTCCATGACAAGGTCGAGGACGCCGGAGATCTGGAACGTTATGTCGTCAGCCGTCTTATGGAAACGCCTGCGGATGGCGAAGACGGAGGCTCACCTCGGGTCGATCTGTCCCAGAGTCTTACGGCATTCCGAAAGCGGAAAACCGCTGACGAGCATTGGGTCGCGAGCCGTACGGAGGCCGCCCTTTCTTTCATGGTAATCCCCCCATTTTTAATGGGGCTCAGCCGTAGAATTCAGGCGGCTGTTTTCAGTTTCATGGCGGGTGTCATGCCGCCGATGCCCATGTTGGGTCGCTCGTTGTTGTAAGTCCAGAGCCATTCCGTTGCTTGGTCCTGCGCCTCCTCGATGGTTTCAAAGATGTATTGGCTGAGCCATTCGCCGCGAACGGTGCGGTTGTAGCGTTCGATATAGGCGTTCTGCTGGGGCTTTCCGGGTTGGATATATTCCAGCCTAACGCCTTGTTTTTCAGCCCATTCCATGAGCTTTCCACTGACATATTCGGGTCCATTATCGATACGAATAGCCTTGGGCTTTCCACGCCATTCGATGATCTGGTTCAGGCTCCGCACCACGCGCTCGGCAGGCAATGAGAAGTCGACCTCGATGCAAAGGCCCTCGCGATTGAAGTCATCCAGGACGTTCAGTGTCCGGATCGACCGGCCGTCAGAGAGCTGATCGGCCATAAAATCCATCGACCACGTCTCATTGGGCCTGTCAGGCACAGCCAGCGGTTCTGGCTTGTCACGTTTCAGCCGTTTCTTGGGTTTGATCCGTAGATTCAGCTCCAGTTCGCAGTAAATCCGGTATACGCGTTTATGGTTCCAGCCATAGCCTTGCACGTTCCGCAGATACAGAAAGCAAAGGCCAAAGCCCCAGCTGCGCTTGTTCGCTGTCAAACGTTCCAGCCAGTCAGCGATTTCCTCGTTCTCGTCGCTCAGCGTTGGGCTATAACGATAACATGTCTCACTGATCTGGAACGTGCGGCACGCCAGCGCGACACTGACCCCATGCACGGCGACCACCTTCACGGCCATCTCTCGTCGCTGAGACGGCCTTATGGCTTTTTTCCGAGGGCTTCCTTAAGCAGCTCGTTCTGCATGCTCATCTCAGCATACATCTTCTTGAGACGCCGGTTCTGCTCGGCCATGTCCTTCATCTCTGCGATGAGCGACGCGTCCATACCGCCAAATTTGGCCCGCCATTTGTAAAAGCTGGCACTGCTCATCCCATGCTCCCGGCACAGCTCCGAGACCGGCACACCGCCCTCGGCCTGCTTCAACACAGCCATGATCTGCGCGTCGTTAAATCGTCCGTTCTTCATCGTAAATCTCCTCAGATATCTTGCCGAGAAAATTCCACTTTTGAACACCACTAATTTTAGGGGGGATTACCTCATGTCCGGTGCTGATGAAGACGACATCGTGCTGGATCAGAGATACCGAGACCTCGCCTCCATGGTGGGCCTTCCGGAGGACGTGCTCAAAGCTTTGTCCGATGCGCTTGCCGAAGCTCCAGATGACATGGCAATTACGGTGGCCGGGATCTGCGAGTGGATGTTCTCATGGATGCAGGCCAATCCAGGCCACCTTTTCCGAATAATTAATCCCTCGACCTTCGAGGATTTGTTCGGGAAGGCCTACGGCGACCTGCCAACGGAAGATGAGAAAGCAAAGCATGTAGTCCCGAAGCTTAAATCGACTCTGCTACAATGGATGGACGGCGCACCACTGAACGAAATCCAACCAACGATATCGCCAAAGGGTGCTGCGGCTGAGTTCTCGCCTGACGCACGAAAGTTCGTCATCCGCATGATCCCCGACCTGGCACATGTAATGGGTTTGCCATCTCGCATTATGCAAGTGTTTACGCGAGGAGGGTCTGAGCCAAACACGGTGGAGGGTGCTGGCCCGCTCCTCCTCGCCCATGTCTGCGTTCGACGCGGGCTTCGAGACGCGGAGATGGCAGCGTATTCTATGTCTGAGGGAGCGCTACCGCGAAGGGCGATTCATCGGGCGTTCGTGGAGGTACGCCCGCATGTGGCTGCTGCGGAAATCGTCGAAACGCTCGAAAGCCTCAAGAAAAGGGTTCGTGCGGGGAAGAATCTCAAGGAGGCGATTGAATCGTTCTCAAATATAAACATAAGTCCATCCGACAGCACCCAATTTTGACAAAGGCGTACGTCGGGCGTCAAGCAGATGCAGCGTACGGCAGCTCTCCGCCGAACCTGTGTGAGCAACCGTTGCGCCAGGACGGCAGATAGCGGATCTGCTTAGGGCTGACAGCGGTCATCGGGGCAACACCGGCCCGGTATCGAGTGCTACACCGCCGCAAGTCTGCTTTGTTCATCTCCAGCGTCGCACAAGGCGGCAATGACGCCGAAACACGTGGCTTTGTCTGCATCCTCCGTCGAGTTTGCGAGCATATCAGCCACCACGCACACCTTCAGCCGCCCCCTGATGCAACGGTCGCCCCAACCGACTCCACACTTTCATCATAGACGGGCCCAAGCCCCCTTCGGCTTCTACCTTGGGAGGTTTTCAAACGCGGGTCTTGGTCGCGCAAAGCCGCACCGTTCCACCGCGACCCGCATCAGAAAACCTTCACCAAAGCCGACCATCGAAACACTCCCTCGGACGATTCACATACGTGTGGCGGGCATGGCTGGTCTGCTTGAGATTTTGAGGCTGGATTTCCTGCGAGCTTAGCGAGAGTGTGGAGTCAAACTTAGGACATTTCAATTGCCACAATCTAAGAAACCGCGGAAGAACGTCACGCCAGTAAATAGACGAAAGTTTGAAAAGGGAACTATTAGATCCCCTCTTCATCCTTTAAGGTCAATAACTGCCCTAAACTGGTCATCGTGGCTTGACGATTTTCTGCCTAATATGTTGTGGGCAGCTATTTGCGTTGGGTGTTTGGAGCGCGACGAAGCGCTTCAATTGATGCGAGATATTTGCGAGCAGGCCGCCAAGATTCTACGAGAAACTAAAGGGGCGCAATTGGGACACAACTTTCTTGCGACTTTGCCATACGAACAATTTGAAGATATATTCTCTCCAATACTAAAAAATTCGAAAGCAAGAGAGGCATGCGCGACGATTGGGCTTGTAGGCAGCCTGCCGGATCATTCACATTGGAAACGCCTTTTCCCGGACGCCGGCGATCTACAACCACTGGCCGTTGGAATAGCCACATGCATTGATCATCACTCGCAAGAAGCTACGGATGTGCGATGGGCCAAGGTCTATTTCATGATAAGTTGTGGGCGTGTTCATGCACCTCCAGAGTTCATCGAACGAGTTTCCAAATATCCGAACCTCGGCGACATGCGACAGGTTCGCCCATCCATCCGTGCATTCGAAATGGCGATCCGCAACATCGAGTCAGGAACAGAGCGCCCCACAGGTGTTCTCGAACCACAACCGCAGAAATTTTGGGACGAAATGATGAACAAGACCAACTGCATGATTCCGAAGCGTTCGCCACCTGACAGACTGTCTGTCGACGTAACACGTGAAAGTATTCAGAGCACACTCCATGAGTTGTGCGACCACTTCATGAACAATATCAAGACCACTTCGATCGATCCTCGATCGGATGGTGCATTCGGTCTCGCTATCAATATGCTGACTTTAGCAATGGAGCTGTCTGTCAGTCCATCTAACAACCTCGCGTCAGGGCGGATAATTCTGAGGACGATTGTCGAGAATTACATAACCCTCAAGTATCTGGCAAAAAAAGACGATGAGACTATTTGGATGCAATACAGGAACTACGGTTCCGGTCAAACTGCACTCGCATTCTTAAAGAACACATTTGCAGAAGAAACCCCTGACTCAATTGATATGGATCGTCTTGAAGCGCTGGCAAACGAGGACGCTTGGCTTGAAACAAAAGATATTTCTGTGGGGAATTGGGCAAAACTCGACCTTCGCAAAATGGCTACCGATGCAGGAGTTAAAGACGCCTATGACGCCTATTACGATTGGACCTCAGGGTTCGTTCACGGTCATTGGGGGGCAGTGAGAGACTCGTCGTTTACCGTTTGTATGAACCCCTTGCATCGTCTTCACCGGATACCCGCACCAGGAAACCCGATGCCAACGGTCCTAACGGACTGCTGCAAGTTGTGTAACCGCAGCCTTGACGAGATCGGTCAATTGTTCCCGTCCTTCAAGCAACGGATCGATTGGAAGACTGACGCTGCAAAAACTTGAAACATTTGGGGCTTGATTGGCGGTTGTAGGCCAAGCCACTTAGCCATTTGCCGTCGCAGCGAAAGTCCGGAATCGCCCTAATCCGCTGGGGGAGGATATGCGCCAGCTTCTGGTAATTCCGTTTCTTCTTGGCCTGAAAGGCTATCGGCGATTTCGCGTAGAAGGTCTGTGATAGCCGCGTCAGTTGCACTATCTTGTTCAATTGCAGCCCCTTGCGTAGCAGTCACTTCCTGTAGCTGAAACGTGAGCGCGTCTATCGAGCTTTGCATTTGTTGCATAGTCTTTGTGTTCGCTCGAATAGCAGCGTCATCATCGTCTGAAAGCCGGTGTTCTATTTCGAGTGCCACCATCATGAAGAAAGACAGGATGGCAATGATGTTGCAAAGCAACTGCAATTGACGCGAAAGTCTCCGTCGTGTCGTTTCATCTACCGGGGTTTGTTCATGTTCTGCCAATGCCTCTTGCGCAGCGATGGTGCGGGCAAGCATTTCTTCGATGTTGCCGGACAGCCCAAGTCCGATCTGGGCCGAAGCAGCGATGCTACCGATCTGCCCAAGGACCTGCATTTGTTCAGTAATGCCAGTCGCAAGGATGCGGAAACGGTCCCCAAACTCTACATCAAGACCTAAACCACGCAGGGCATTCACGCTGTCAAAAATGCGCCCATACTTGCCAATATTTAGCGCAGCAAAGGTGTCCCCAATGCGTGGCAAGTCAAGCGCTCGTGTGATCCCAAGAGCGTAGCTGAACTCGAAGTTACGCAAGATGCCGGGCACCAGTCCCATTTGTCGATCAATGCCCAGCGACAGGGTGTCAAACATTTTCGATTGCCGTTCCATATCAGCCGCCAAACGTCCAAAGGGGCTGTCTACGTGCAGGCCTTCCAGAATAGACTGCGATATCCCCAATGACGCCCGGTCTATGCCCATGGTCGAGCTGCGCAGACCAACCGGGTCCACAATACGATTTAGGCGTTCTGCTTGGCTGGCCATATCTGCAAAGACGCCTGATGCACCTAAGCCAAGCGATGCTTTCTGAGCCGCTCTGACGCCACTCAAGCCAGACGACATGTCTCTAAAATTGGGGTGTAGTTTCTGTTCAGCGATCTCGCGGCCTTGATCGCTTATCTCCACGCCTAACTTGGAAGTTTCGAAACCTTTGGGTTTACTATTTTTGGGGTCTTCATCGCTCATTGCCAATACCTTGCCTTCGCCACGTCGCTTTTTACACAGTATAGTGCCTACCGTTATCGTTTAATAGGAATGAGAAGGAGGGTTTGTAGAAACCAACCTAACGGCAGCTTTTATAGGAAGCATGTTGCAAGCTCTGCAAATGTCCGGTTACCTGAAGGTTTTTCGATGTGGGCCGCGGCACGACGGTAGCGGCCATGAGGTGGCGGCCGAAGTTGACAAACCTCGGAAGGAGGAATCCGTGGGGGGCTTGGATCATGCTATGGAGAAAGTGTGCAGACGGTTGAGGCAATGGGCGCATCAGCGGTGCGGCTGAAAGTGTGCTTGGCGCGTGAGATGGACGAGAGTGCGTTGAGTGCCCCCGTAATCGCAGAACGATTTGGCGTTATTGGCGTCGTGTTTCGCGCCGAAGGAGGAGGAGCGCAGCCTGTCGTGACCGGGTCTACGGTGGGCAGCCGGTGCTGGTCTGTGGCATCTGGCAGGCGGTGTGTCATGCGGCCTGCTCCCGTGATGGTGTCCGCAACATTGGTTTTTGCCCACTCCGGAAGACCTCAATAGTGAGCATGGGGCCACAGCAACATGGGCATGGTTCGCGCAGGGTGAGTGGGATGATCTCGGCTTCGGGTTCCGACGCGGTTGCCTTGTCCAGATACTGAACGCAGGGCAAGGCACGAACCTTCATGATGTTGGCCTTGCGGGTCGCGCTGGCCAGTTAGCCGTAGTGCCGGATGCGGTGAAAACGACGCATCCTTTCGACGACTGGCATCTTTTCCAAGATGTCCCTGACTAATGTTAGTTTCGCAGGGATGTCCGCAGTCCAATGACTGCGAGCCGACAATAACTAAGGACCTTTTGGGCCTGATGGATCGGGGCGGTTGGGTGAAGGCTGACACAGCAAATCGATACCGAAAAGCAGCTCCGGACAACTTGATCGAAGAACTTCAAAAATACGGTTGGGACTTTGGTCAACATGACGGGCAGCGCTAAAATGGAAACCAGAAACACTTTATCTTCCAGGAGGTTAGAGGCGCTCTTCGCTCCCTTAGCAGGGGAGCGCCTTCGACCACTCGGCCACGTCTCCACCGACGCGTATAGCCAAGCAAACATGGGTATTACAAGGCGAAAATTCCCTTTTTTGAAATTTGCATCAAAGCCCTCAAAAATAGCCCCAGAGGCACTGACAACTAGGCAAACGCGTGCAATTGCCTGCAGTAGCCCCTCCTGATATTCATACGAACCCCACGCCCACCTACCGACAAAATTCACAAAAATTTATCAAACTTTCGCGCGATATGATTTCAGAGGCGTGCAGTTCGCACCGATGTTCTCATCATGTTGGCAATTACTGCAAAGAAACACGAACCAAGCACCGCAACGATTAAAAAATCAAAGGCTACCCTATGTTGGCCAGTATGCAGACTGAGCGGCTGTCGCAATGATCTGCGGCACCACAGAGACCTCGCTGTACTTGAAAATCTCCAAGATCCGGCCGACTAAGTAATGCTTAAGTTACTTGAATACCCCAACGGTCATGCGCAGCAAAACTACGCACAAGCACAAAGACCGACCAAGGTCGCAAACAACGCTAAAGTACAGAAAAGCAGTCGAGCTTAGTTGTTAAACAAGAAATGCAGCACATCGCCGTCTTTGACCGTATAGGCCTTGCCCTCGGCGCGCATTTTGCCGGCTTCCTTTGCAGGACCCTCGCCACCCAGATTCACGAAATCATCAAAGGCAATTGTTTCGGCGCGGATGAAGCCTTTTTCAAAGTCACCGTGAATCACGCCTGCGGCTTTGGGGGCCGAAGTCCCCAGCCTGATCGTCCAAGCGCGAGCTTCCTTGGGGCCCACAGTGAAATATGTCTCGAGATGCAGCAACTCATAGCCTGCGCGGATCAAACGATCGAGCCCGGCTTCTTTGAGGCCCATTTCCTCAAGGAACATGTCGGCCTCTTCCGGGTCCAGCTGGCTGATTTCTTCTTCAATCTGGGCCGAGATGATAACGTGGCTGTTGCCTTGCGCTGCGGCCATTTCCCCGACGGCAGCGGATAAGGCATTGCCCTCGGCAGCCTCTGATTCGCCGACATTGCACACGTAAAGCACGGGCTTGGTTGTCAGCAGTTGCAGCATCCGCCAGGCTTTGGCATCGTCTTCGTCGACCGTGATGGTACGGGCAGGTTTGCCCTCCTCGATTGCGGCTTGGGCAAGCGCCAAAAGGCGGTCTTGCTGGGCGGCGTCCTTGTCGTTGCCTTTGATCTTGCGAACCAGACCTGCGCGGCGCTTTTCGATACTTTCGAGATCCGCCAACATCAGTTCTGTGTCGATGGTTTCGGCGTCGGCGACAGGATCAACCCGGCCTTCGACGTGGGTCACATCGCCGTCTTCAAAACAGCGCAGCACATGGGCGATGGCATCGGTTTCTCGGATGTTGGCCAGAAACTGGTTACCCAACCCTTCGCCCTTGGACGCGCCTTTGACGAGGCCCGCAATATCAACAAAGGTCATACGTGTCGGAATGATGCTTTTTGACTTGGCGATCTCGGCCAATTTATCTAGGCGCGCGTCCGGCACGGCGACTTCGCCCACGTTGGGTTCGATCGTGCAAAACGGAAAGTTTGCCGCCTGCGCAGCTGCCGTTCGGGTCAGCGCGTTGAAGAGGGTCGATTTGCCGACATTTGGCAGACCCACGATTCCCATTTTAAAGCCCATGACATGCATCCTTTATAACTTGGCGCTGTCCTAGGGTTTTGCCGGCGTTTGCGCAAGTCTTAGCGCGCGCGGCGATCCTCGTGAGACTGATAGATCAGGATCCATGCCAGCAGGATGAACATCGGGTGGGTCAGGCCGCCAGAGAATATGATCGCCGGAATCCAGATGAGGAACACGATTATGGCGGTGAATATCCGGCCTGTCAGCAGGATCGAAAGCGGGGGCAAAAAGAGCGCAAGAACATAATTCATAGCTAATATTTAAGGCCCCTTTTAGATATTGAAAGACCCCGCTGCGACAAGCGCACGGAAAATTCGAATTTCCCGGTCGGGGATTTTTGAAAATTCCGCGCCTGACATGCATGGTGTTCCATTGATTTCTGCGGTGTTATTGGGCATTGCATCGTGAACACGCAAAAAGGCCGCCCCCATGACACGCATTGACGCAAAATTCGCTGACCTGAAATCCCAAGGCAAAAAGGCATTTGTGTCTTATGTCATGGCGGGCGATCCGGATTTTGACAAATCCCTGGAAATCGTGCGCGGCCTTCCCGGTGCCGGCGTCGACATCATCGAACTTGGCCTGCCTTTCACCGACCCCATGGCGGACGGCCCCGCCATTCAGCTGGCCGGACAGCGCGCCTTGGCTGCGGGCATGACGCTGAAAAAGACGCTGGAACTTGCTGCCGCCTTTCGCGAACAAGACGACACCACGCCAATCGTTCTGATGGGCTATTACAACCCGATCTATTCTATGGGCGTTGATAAATTTCTTGTCGCCGCCAAGGCCGCCGGCGTTGACGGTCTGATCGTGGTTGATCTGCCCCCCGAAGAAGACAACGAGCTGTGCATTCCCGCTCAAGCGGCAGGATTGAACTTTATCCGGCTGGCCACGCCCACAACTGATGACAAGCGCTTGCCGCGGGTGGTTCAGAACACCTCGGGCTTTGTGTATTACGTCTCGATCACCGGGATCACTGGTTCCGCCGAAGCGGATGCGGGCGATGTCGCCCCCGAAGTTGTGCGCATTCAAAACGCAAGCGGTCTGCCCGTGATTGTGGGTTTTGGTGTTAACACACCCGAAAAGGCACAGGCGATTTCTGCTGTGGCCGACGGATGTGTAGTTGGCTCTGCCATTGTCTCCAAGATCGCAGGTGGCGCTTCGGTTGACGAAGTCCTCGCATTTGTGAAGACTTTGGCCGACGGGGCGCATCGCGCCTGATTTAATTCGGCGCAAAGCGATTGCGTTAAGTCCTCTCTATTGGTTAGATAATCTGACCAATACGAGAGGAAGCCCGTTGATGCCCGTAATCACGAATATCCAAGACCTCAAGCGCCTGCACGAACGTCGCGTGCCGCGCATGTTCTATGATTATGCCGAATCGGGCAGCTGGACCGAACAGACTTTCCGCGAAAACACATCGGATTTCGACAAAATCAGGCTGCGCCAGCGCGTCGCTGTAGACATGAGCGGGCGCACCACCAAGACACAGATGATCGGTCAGGACGTCGCCATGCCCGTGGCCCTTGCCCCGGTCGGCCTGACCGGCATGCAGCACGCCGATGGTGAAATCAAAGCCGCCCGCGCTGCCGAAGCGTTTGGCGTGCCCTACACCTTGTCCACCATGTCGATCAATTCGATCGAGGATGTAGCCGAGGCGACGACCAAGCCGTTTTGGTTCCAGCTTTATACCATGCGCGATGAAGATTACGTATCGCGGCTGATCCAGCGCGCCAAGGATGCGAAATGCTCGGCCCTTGTCATCACACTTGATCTCCAAATTCTCGGCCAACGTCATAAAGACCTGAAAAACGGCCTCTCTGCCCCGCCCAAACTAACTGCCAAGACCATCGCAAACCTTGCGACCAAATGGTCGTGGGGAATTGAGATGCTTGGTGCAAAGCGGCGCACCTTTGGCAACATCGTGGGCCATGTCACGGGCGTTGATGACACTGCCAATCTGGGCGCGTGGACGGCTGAACAATTCGATCCCAGCCTTGATTGGGGCAAAATTGCCAAGCTCAAGGAACAATGGGGCGGCAAGGTGATCCTCAAGGGGATTTTGGACGCCGAAGACGCCAAAATGGCGCTCCAAGTTGGCGCGGATGCGATCATCGTCAGCAACCATGGCGGGCGGCAGTTGGATGGGGCTGTCAGCTCGATTAGCGCGTTGCCGTCGATATTGGACGCGGTTGGCGATCAGATCGAGGTGCATCTTGATAGCGGCATCCGGTCGGGTCAGGACGTTCTCAAGGCGATGGCGATGGGGGCATCAGGCACTTATATTGGCCGCGCCTATATCTACGGTCTGGGTGCCATGGGCCAGAAAGGTGTCACCACCGCACTTGAGGTGATCCACAAGGAACTGGACCTGACCATGGCACTGTGCGGCGAAACCTCTGTTGGTGCTTTGGGCAAACATAACCTATTGATCCCCAAGGATTTCCAAGGCGACTGGCAGGACTAACCTGCCCTCTGCCCCGTCTTGCATGCCAAGACGGGGATCAGATCGGCGGTCTGATCCCCCCTCAAAGCAAGTCCACCGCTGGGCGGGACGACCTCAATCATCGGGAACTCCCCCCGGACTGACAAGATCAGCCCCAGCATAGCACCGGCGTTTTTGGCCTTTCCACAGGGGCCAATCCCGTCTATACGCGCGGCTTCACGCGGACATACAGCCTTGGAGGATGTCCGCCCTAAACATATTGGAGAATAACATGGCTGGAGAGATTCCTGATCTTGAAGCTTTCGTACGGACGGGGACAGGCAAGGGCGCCGCTCGTCAGGCACGTCGTGACGGCATGGTACCGGGTATTGTATTTGGCGGCGACGTCGATCCACTGCCGATCAACCTTGATTTCAACAAGCTGCTGACCAAGCTGCGCGCCGGTCGTTTCCGCGCCACATTGTTCAACATGAAGGTTGAAGGCCACGACGACGTTCGTGTGATCTGCCGCGATGTGCAGCGTCACGTTGTCAAAGACTTGCCAACCCACGTTGACTTTATGCGCCTCAAGCGCACCACAAAAATCAACCTGTTCATTCAGGTCGAAGTTTCGGGTGAAGAAGAATGCGTTGGCCTGAAAAAAGGCGGCGTTCTGACATTGGTACGTCCCGAAGTCGAACTGGTTGTGACCGCGGGCGATATCCCTGATCACATTACTGTTGATATTTCCGGTCTGCAAATCGGTGACAGCGCGACAATCGCGAACGTTGTTCTGCCCGCAGGTTCGAAGCCCGTGATTGACCGTGACTTTGTGATTGCACAAGTTTCGGCACCTTCCGGTCTTGCCAGCCAGGACGACGAAGATGAAGACGTTGCAGCAGACGAAGTGCCAGCAACAGAATCCAAAGAAGACTGATAAAAACGCACAACCCCACGCAAGTATGGTTGAAGGGATACGGGGTCGCCACTGGCGGCCCCGTATTTCGTTTGGCGCAAGTGTTTGTTACGCTGGCAGCAAAGATAAAGGATCTCGTCATGAAATTGATCGTAGGGCTTGGCAATCCGGGCGCAAAATACGCCCGCAACCGCCACAACATCGGCTTTATGGCGCTGGACATGATCGCGGCCGATCACGGGTTCACCCCGTGGAAGACCAAGCATCAAGGTCAAGTCACCGAAGGTCGCTTGGGGTCCGAACGCGCCGTACTGCTCAAGCCCGAGACATTTATGAACCTTTCGGGCCAATCCGTGCAAGCCGCGATGCGGTTTTACAAGCTCGAGCCATCAGATGTCATCGTCCTGCATGATGAAATCGACCTAGCCCCGGCCAAGGTGAAATGCAAAACCGGCGGCGGCCACGCGGGCCACAACGGGCTGCGGTCGATCCATGCGCATATCGGGCCCGAGTATCACCGCGTCCGCCTTGGTGTGGGCCACCCCGGCCACAAGGACGCCGTCCCCGGATATGTGCTGCGCGATTTCCCCAAGGCCGACGAGGGTTGGCTAGACGATGTGCTGCGCGGCATAAGCGATGGTGCGCCGGAGCTGGCGCGCGGCGATATGGCGAAATTCATGAATGCTGTTGCGATGCGCGTTTCCCCACCCCGATCCGGCACGGGGACCAAGGGACCGGCCAAACCTCCGCAAAAGGCACAGGCCGTCAAACAGCCCCAGCCGACAATCAAAGATGCCCCCGAGCCGCAGACCGACGAACGATCTTCCCTGCAAAAATTGATGGACCGCTTCAAATGACACTAAAACAAGCCTTTGAGGACCAAGCAGGCCATTGCGTCGCTTTGGGATCGCCCTTTATGGGCCAATTGATGATGGTTCTGGCCCGCGACTGGCCCACAGACAGCGCCCTTGGCCGTAAGTTCGCCAGCGCCACGGGCGATGTCGGGCCGATGGGGGCATCGTTGCCGCTGCGCCTCGCAGGCGGGTTGCATGCGCTGGTGCTCAAGCGCAAGGCACCGGAATTATCCGCAGTGTACCCGCCGCACCAAGCCTCTGACGCCGATCTATCTGCCGCAGTGCTCGCCGCCCTTCAGACTCACGAGGCATTCTTGCTAGAGTGGACCGACCATGCGCCCCAAACCAACGAAGTGCGCCGGTCGGCCGCGTTGATCGCAGGCGCGCGGGTTGCGGCACAGCATTTCAATCTGCCGATCCAACTGTCCGAACTGGGGGCCAGTGGCGGGCTGAACCTGATGTGGGACCACTTTGCGCTGGAAATTGACGGCCATCACTTTGGGCCGAATATGTCGACCATCCTACTGTCCCCGGATTGGACCGGCGCGCTGCCCCCCAAGACCCAGCCGCAGATTCAAAAGCGGCGCGGTGTCGATCTGAACCCGCTTGACCCCACGCGCCACGACCACCTGCTGCGGCTGATGGCCTATCTGTGGGCGGACCAGCCTGAACGTCTGAACCTGACACGCTCAGCGGCGTCTGTGATGCAGGCCAAGGTGGATCAGGGCGATGCCATCGACTGGCTGGCGCAGCAATTGCCCAAAGCGCCCCAAGGCTGCTTGCATCTGATACAGCACACTGTCGCGTGGCAGTATTTCCCCAAACCTGCCCAAGCGCGCGGCAAAGCCCTGATCGAAGCGGCAGGCCAGCTTGCTACGGCGCAGCGCCCCTTGGCATGGCTTTCGATGGAAAACGACGGGACGGATAAAAAGGGTGCCGCGCTGACCCTGCGTCTATGGCCCGGTGACATCACGTTGAACCTTGGCCGCGCTGATTTCCACGGACGCTGGATTGACTGGCAACACACCAGCTGATGCGGTTGGGCTGGTACGCAACCGGCCCCTGTGATTGGATGGCCGCAGAGGTAGGGAGTTGCTGATGCGAACATTCGGAAAATGGCTGGGACGGATTTTACTGGCGCTGGTTCTGGCGGCCGTGGTCGTCGGCCTGTGGAAACGGGACGAGATCACGCGGCTGATGGCCGTCAATTCGTTGTTCGCCCCCGAAAAGATCGTCTTTAACTTTAGCCACATGGATCAGGCGTTTCTGTCTACCCCGGTGCCCCGCGGCGATGGCCCCACCGCCGAGCTGGAGTATGGTGCGGAATTCACCCTGCCCCCACAGGTGAATGACTGGATCACCGCGCGCGACGTGACCGCTCTTGTTATCCTCAAGGACGGCAAAATCGTTTACGAAAACTATTACAAAGGGACAAAACCAGATGACCTGCGGATCAGCTGGTCGGTCGCCAAAAGCTATCTCTCGGGTTTGGTCGGCATCTTGCTGGACGAAGGCCAGATCGGATCACTTGAGGATCAAGTCACGCAATATGCGCCTAGCTTGATCGGGACAGCCTATGACGGGGCCACCATCCGCAATGTGCTGAACATGGCCAGCGGCGTTACCTTTGACGAGGATTATCTGGATAAGAATTCAGACATAAACCGCATGGGGCGCGTGATCGCATTGGGCGGCACATTGGATGGTTTCACCGCCGAACTGACGGACCGCTTTTCCGCCCCGGGCAAGCAGTGGCAATATGTGTCCATTGATACCCATGTGATCGGCATGGTCGTGCGTGGGGCGACGGGGCGTTCGGTGCCCGATCTGCTTAGCGAAAAGGTGATCGCGCCAATGGGGCTTGAATATGCGCCCTATTACCTGACCGATGGGGCGGGTGTCGGATTTGTCCTGGGCGGACTAAACCTGACCACGCGCGATTATGCGCGCATGGGGCAGATGTTCTTGCAAAACGGTGCCTATAACGGCCGCCAGATCGTGCCTGCCTCTTGGGTGGCAGCATCAACGGCACCCACTGCACCGACAACAGCGGGGGCAATCGGCTATGGCTATCAATGGTGGATTCCCCAAGGGGCCCCGGCTGGCGAATTTATGGCGCGGGGGGTCTATGGCCAGTATATCTACATCAACCGCGCAGACGGCGTGGTGATTGCCACAAACGCCGCCGACCGCAAGTTTCGCGAGGCGGGGGTAAGCCAACAGAACGTCGATATCTTCCGCCTGATCAGCACCACAGTGGAGGATATGTAATGGAAGCCGATGACAGCATTAACGTGCTTGGCACCGCTTTGGTCATTTGCGGAACCAATCCGGTAACGGGGTATTTTCGCGACGGGATGTGCAATACCTGCGCAGCCGATCAGGGCAGCCACACGGTCTGCGCCGTGATGACAGCCGAATTTCTGGCCTACTCGAAATATGTCGGCAATGACCTCAGCACGCCGCGCCCTGAATATGGCTTTGTCGGGCTGAAACCCGGCGACCCGTGGTGCCTATGCGCCGGCCGTTTCTTTCAGGCAGCCGAGGAAGGCTGCGGACCAAAGGTGCATCTTGAGGCGACCCACCGGCGCGCGCTGGACGTTGTTCCCCTAGAGGTGTTGCTGGCCAATGCAGCCACCGCAGACGACGCATGACGGGACGGCTGCTTGGCTTGTTCCTGATCTGCGCGGCCCTGCCAGCGGCGGCACAGACCCTGCTACGCCCCCAGGAACAATCCCGCCTTGACCGGTTCGACCAGACAGCGGGCCGCGCCTTGTTACAGGCGCTCGAGGTTGGCACAGCGGCAGATGTGGCAGCACTGACCCAAGCGTTATCGGGCACCGCACAGGTCGCATTTGACGAAGGGCTGGGCGGCGATTGGTCCTGTCGCACCATGAAACTGGGCGGACTGACCGGATTGGTCGTCTACAGCCCGTTCAAATGCCGCCTGACATTTCAGGGTAACGGTTATCTGTTTGAAAAGCTTAGCGGGTCGCAGCGCACGCGCGGGGTCATTTCCCTGCAAGACGGGCGCGCGATCTATGCCGGCACAGGCTTTGTCGCGGGCAAAACGCCGCCTGACTATGCAGATCTTGGTGCCGATTTCGCTGGTACCGGTGAAATCCAACCTGACATCGCCGTGTTTGAACGCATCAGCAACAAACGCGCGCGCCTGATGTTTCCGGCACCCGTGGTGGAAAGCGATTTCGATATTCTAGAACTGACACGCTAAACCGACGCGAAAAAAAGGGCGACCCTAAGGCCGCCCATTTGCCGTCAAATGAATCGATCCGTCAGACTTTCATTTCAAAGCCAAGCGCTTTGGCCACCGTAAAGATATCCTTGTCGCCACGCCCGCACATGTTCATGCAAATGATGTGATCCTTGGGCAGTGTCGGCGCGATCTTCATCACATGGGCCAGCGCATGGGAGGGTTCGAGCGCGGGAATGATCCCCTCAAGCTTGCAGCTGAGTTGAAAGGCCTCAAGCGCTTCAACGTCGGTGATCGACACATACTGCGCGCGGCCAATGTCGTGCAGCCAGGAATGCTCTGGTCCGATACCGGGATAGTCAAGACCCGCAGAAATCGAGAATCCCTCGAGGATCTGGCCGTCGTCGTCCTGCAACAGATAGGTGCGGTTCCCATGCAAAACGCCGGGGCGACCACCAGTGAGGGACGCGCAATGCTCCATCTTGTCGTTCACGCCCTTGCCGCCTGCTTCGACACCGATGATGTTGACCTGCTTGTCATCAAGGAAGGGGAAGAACAGGCCCATCGCGTTGGACCCACCGCCGATGGCGGCGATGAGTGTATCGGGGAAGCGGCCTTCGGCTTCCATCATTTGTTCGCGGACTTCCTTGCCGATGATGCTTTGGAAATCACGGACCATGGCGGGGTATGGGTGCGGGCCCGCAACCGTGCCGATGCAATAGAAGGTATCGCGCACGTTGGTGACCCAGTCGCGCAGCGCATCGTTCATCGCATCTTTCAATGTGCCACGGCCCGACGTCACAGGAATGACTTCGGCACCCAGCAGACGCATGCGGAACACGTTGGGGGCCTGACGTTCAACGTCATGCGCGCCCATGTAGACCACACATTGCAAACCGAACTTGGCGCAGACCGTTGCCGTCGCCACACCGTGCTGACCGGCACCGGTTTCGGCGATGATCCGCTTCTTACCCATGCGGCGGGCAAGAATGATCTGGCCCAACACGTTGTTGATCTTGTGCGCACCGGTGTGGTTCAGCTCGTCGCGCTTCATATAGACTTTGGCACCGCCCAGATGGTCGGTCAGACGCTCGGCAAAATACAACGGGCTGGGGCGGCCGACGTAATGGGTCCAAAGGTCGTGCATTTCGGCCCAGAAACTATCGTCCGTCTTGGCTTTTTCATATTGCTCTTCCAGCTCAAGAATAAGCGGCATGAGGGTTTCCGAGACAAATCGCCCCCCGAAATCGCCGAAACGACCGTTCTCGTCTGGTCCGGTCATGAAAGAGTTGAAAAGATCGTTGGCCATAAGATGCTCCTTGCGCTTGGCATAGCCATAGCGCTCCCGCTCAGTCAGGTAAAGACGAGGACGCGGCGACGATTTGACACTTGAGCGCCCCACCCGAGGCAGGGCCCGGAAAATTCGAATTTTCCGGTTCGGAATTTTTGAAAATTCCGGATGCGCCCGCTAGTCGAAAATTTTAAAGAGCTCGCGCTTCAGCTTATCTTCGACCTTGTCTTTGACGGCATCTTCGACCGATTGCCCGTCTTGCCGCTGAATACCCAGCTTTTCTTCCAGTTTTTGCTGTGCCTTTGCCTTTTCAGATGCGAAATTCAGGTCAAGCGCGGCTTGCAGGTCAGGTTTGATCTGGGGCGCAGACCAAGGCCCGAAGATGCGCACAGGCACCGCCAAGCCGCGATCACCGTTCACGCGCAGAGCTTTGGGTGTCACGGTATAATCAACGGTTTGTGCCCCAAGGCCTACCTGCCCCGTCCCTGTCGCCGTGAAATTGGGCAACAGCATCAGCAGATCCGTATTGCGCAGCACACCGTTTTCAATCGCGAATCTCGCCCCGAGCGAATCGAAAACCGTCGTGCCGCCCTTAACGTCAAAGTTTCCCATCAGCGCATCAAGGTCGATCCCCTCAATGCTGCCGCGCCCGACATTGACCGCGCCATTACCGCCAAGCGAACGCATAATCGCGTCAAGCGTTTGACCGCTTCCCAAGAACGACAGCTCGGCGTCACCGGTGCCGCGAAACCGGCTTAGTCCTGCGGTCTGTTGTAACAGCGGCTGCATGGATACCCCCTGCGCTGCCAGCTTGCCACCGACAGACAGCCCCCCGCGATTGTTCACTACGAATTCACCGCTGATCACGCCGTCATAGGCGTTAATCTCGCGCAGTTCGGCCACCATGCGGGATTTATCATTGCGCAGCAAAACCCGCGTGGGCCCCAGCGTCAGCGCGCCCAGATCAATACTGTCCGCTTTCAATGCGATTTCACCGTTGAACGCCGCAAGGCCCGAGGCATCAATCGCAGACTTCGACCACCCCGAGGGGGCCGGAGCCGCAGAAGTCCCACCTTCTCCGGTGTCGCTCCCCGCGAAACCCGCAAGGTTCAGCGCACCCGCACTGAGTTGTGCGTTAATATCAGGCGTGCCGTTCAGCGTGATATCCGCAGCACCGCGCAGGGTATTTCCGCCAAGGTCAGCCGTCATCTCGCGGATTGCAAGACGGCGATCGGGGGTCAGGGTTAGCTGCGCCCGAACATCCATGATGCGCCCCAGCCCTTGGGGCAGATCAACGGCACCCGCCCCCAGAGACGCCAAAAAACGCCCCGTGTCGGATGTTTTCATCCAAATGTCACCCGCAACAGCGCCCGCAAGCCCCGCGCGTCCGGTCAGGCTTGCACCGCCGCCTTTCGTATCAACACGCGCCTGCAAGGGCCGTACGTCGCCGTTCAGAAACTGGTCAAAGCGGTCAATCGTAGCGTTAACCGTCACCCGTTCCCCCGCAGGACGCAGTGCCGCATTGATCACGGCGGGGCCCGCACGTTCAGGCCAGTCCAACGACAGATCAACCCCTTCATGGCGCACCAGATCGCTGCCTTCGGCGTCATAAATCAGCGTCGCATCCGTGATGTTCAGCCGCTGGATCGTCAGCGGGCGCGGTGCGCTGGCCGGGGCGGTCGGCGCGGTTTCGATCTGCGCGGCCCCCCCGCCATCGGTGAACTGCCAACTGGCGCGGCCATCGCGGCGTTGTTCAAGACGGATCGTGGGGCTTTGCGCCTCGATATTGGTGATCTTGATTTCACCACGGATCAGCGCCATTGCATCGACGCCAATCGCGGCATTTGCCGCTGACAGCATCGCACCGTCCTTGGCCCATGACGCATTGCCCACCTCAAGGCCGCCAGCGCTAACCCCAAGCACAGGCCAAAAGGTCAACCCGACGTCGCCCGTGATAACAACATCGCGCCCCGTCAAATTGCGCAGCTGATCCGCTGCCACTTTCGCAATCCGCTCAGCAGGCAGCAAAAATAATGACCCCACAGCGACCACGATGACCAACAGTAAAAGCCCAAACACCCTGATAATCCATTTCATCGCCCGTCTCCTTGCCCGTTACAGGCCCTTTCCCAGACCCTTTGCATGGCTTATAGCGCATTTCATGAGCACAAACCCACCAAATCTACGCCCTGATCTTGCCCCCAAAGCAAAAATCAGCAACCCGTCCCGCCCCGGCCAGCCGACCATCGGCATGGTGTCGCTTGGCTGTCCAAAGGCTTTGGTCGATTCCGAACGGATTTTGACCCGTCTGCGCGCCGAAGGATACGGCGTGTCGCCCGACTATGCCGGTGCAGACGCAGTCATCGTGAACACATGCGGATTTCTGGATTCCGCAAAGGCCGAAAGCCTTGAAGCGATTGGCGAAGCGCTCAAGGAAAATGGCCGTGTGATCGTAACGGGGTGTCTGGGGGCAGAACCCGACTATATCCGCGAACACCATCCGCGCATTCTGGCCGTGACCGGCCCGCACCAATACGAACAAGTGCTGGATGCCGTGCACGCTGCCGTGCCGCCGTCGCCCGACCCGTTCATTGATCTGCTGCCGGCCCAAGCCGTCAGCCTGACGCCGCGCCACTACAGCTACCTGAAGATCTCGGAAGGCTGTAACCACAAGTGCAAGTTCTGCATCATCCCCGACATGCGCGGCCGCCTGCAATCGCGCCCCGCCCACGCCATCATGCGCGAGGCCGAAAAGTTGGTGCAAAGCGGGGTCAAGGAACTGCTGGTGATCTCGCAGGATACCTCGGCCTATGGCGTAGATATCAAACATGCCGAGGATCGCGGCCACCGGGCCCATATCACCGATCTGGCGCGCGATCTGGGCTCACTTGGCGCGTGGGTACGGCTGCATTACGTCTACCCCTACCCCCATGTGCGCAATCTGATTCCGCTGATGGCGAACGGCCTGGTGCTGCCCTATCTGGATATTCCATTCCAACACGCGCACCCCGATGTGCTCAAACGCATGGCGCGCCCCGCTGCGGCCGCCAAAACGCTGGACGAGATCGCCGCATGGCGCGACACCTGCCCCGACATCACCCTGCGCTCGACATTTATCGTCGGATATCCGGGCGAGACAGAAGCCGAATTCCAGACCCTGCTGGATTGGCTTGACGAGGCGCAACTGGACCGTGTCGGTTGTTTTCAATACGAAAACGTCGATGGCGCGCGGTCAAATGCCCTGCCGGATCATGTGGCGGACGATGTCAAACAAGACCGATGGAACCGGTTCATGGAGAAAACTCAGGCCATTTCCGAGGCCAAGCTGGAAGCCAAAGTCGGGCGTCGGATGGATGTGATCATCGACGAGATCGACGGCGATGCCGCAACTTGCCGGACGAAGGCTGACGCGCCAGAGATCGACGGGAACCTGTTCATCGATGAGGGTTTCGAGAGCTTGTCGGTCGGCGACATCGTCACAGTCGAGGTCGAGGAAGCAGGTGAGTATGATCTATGGGGTCGGGTTTGTTTGACTAGCCTTTGCCCGAAGTAGGAAAGGTGTTCCAAAATGCCTTCCAAATATTTGCGCTATAGCTCCAAACTGTATCAAACCAAACCATATAATCAGGCAGCGTCCAAACGTAAGCTATTGGACCCAGTATACAAATTAGGATCACTAATGACCAGAGCGGATGATTTTTAAGGAAACTGACGAATAGCTGCTTGACGGCGCGCGCGTAGAATTCGGCGTCAAACTCTGGGATGTCTAAAAAGTTCTTCGAGTAGTCGTTGAGCGATCTGTCAGTTAGTTCCTTCATGTAGGAGCTTCTATCTATAGACTCGCCATTAGGGCTTGCTGGACTTACTGCAGTGTGCTCAAGAAACAGAACTCGAAAAAATTTCTCGCCCACGGACAAGTCCACAGATCTTTTACTAAAGTTCAACAACACTGTACTGATTGGGCCATTATAGTACGGGTCGATTATGCCTACATTGAAAGCAACTAAACCTTGTTTCGTGAAGGACGTCCTAAGTGTTGCGATACCTGTTACCGTGGCCGGCAGCTTAAACTCCTCCTTGGAAAGGATCCAAACAGCTTCTCGTGGTCCAATCGCATATCGGCCTACGGCCCCCTTTTTTCTTTCCTTATAACCTTCTTTTCCAACGGGAAATATGTCTCCAATCGTTAGATCATAGGTAGTATGTTTTAAATTGTCGCTAGTTGCCCCTTTCAATAGAGGTCTAGCAAGAATGTCCTCACCTATAACTAGTTTCAAAGAGGTATCTTCATTGTCACACATCGATCTTCCATCCCCGATAAATTTAGCCCTCAACGGTTCACGCTGGGACAAGCGCTTTTTTCAACTTACTCAGACTACTGCTTCTTGGAGCGAGGATCAAAGTAGGCAAGTTGGTTGTGTCATCGTGAGTCAAGAGAATGGTATTCTCACGACTGGATATAACGGGTTCCCTCGAGGAGTAGCAAACGTTGACAGGCGACACAGCAAATCGAGCAATGAAAAATACTTTTGGTTTGAACACGCGGAAAGAAACGCGATTTACAATGCGGCGAGACATGGTGTTTCACTGCATCTTTCAAAAATCTATGTAAACCATTTTCCTTGCGCTGAATGTACCAGAGCAGTCATCCAATCTGGCATCAAAGAACTAAATGCTCCAAGCCCCAATCAAGAAGACCCCCATTATAAAAGAAGTTATGAAGTAGCAATGGAAATGCTGGCAGAAACTTCAGTTCAACTTAGACTATTTACGTTTTGAACAATGACACGCGAGATCATAGGCGCTGCCTTTGTTCGGCCAGATGTTCCCCACCCCATCAGCCAAAAATAGCTCATCTAGTTGAAGCGCTCTAAAACACCCCTACATATACCCCACATAGCAAGGCGCTCATACAAGGACCTTGCAAATGTTCCGTTAATGTTCTATATATGTTCCATAACAGAATACAGGGGGGCTTCCCGAATGTCCTATCAACCTCAATTTCCCGGATTGTTCTCCTCTGACCAAGGGGCGGTTCCGGCGCATCATCATGATGATAGCCATGCATTGCCTGCCACGCCAAAGCAGATGCAGTATGCCACGTCGCTTGCCGCCAAGACCGGTGCAGCGCTTCCGCAGGGGATCGGCGCTGATCGGGTGGCGTTGTCGGCGTGGATCGACCGCCACAAACCAAAACCGCTCGAAGGGCGCTTTGCCGATTACCCGTCTTCCAAGCAGGTGGGTTTCGCCGAACGGATTGCCAAGCTTAAGCGGACCCAGGTGCCGCAGGAATGTTTCCGCGACAAAACCATGATGTCGCGCTGGATCGACAGCAACAAACCACGCTAAGGACTGTTTCTGCGACTGCGGCGTCCTATATTCATCGGTATGACCGAAAAAACCAAAGTTCTTTATAACGCCAGTTGTGCGCTGTGCAGTCGCGAGATTGATCACTATGAGCAGCTGAGCCAATCGCAGGCTTTGGCGATCCAGTATGATGATCTGAATGACGGCACCCGTTTGGCCGAATGGGGACTGACACCGGATCAGGCCGCGCGGCGCTTGCATCTGCGCGAGGATGGTCAAGTCTATGCTGGCATCCCTGCCTTCATCATCTTGTGGCAGGAAATCCCGCAGATGAAATGGCTGGCACGGATCGTCAGCCTGCCCGGCGTGCACGGGTTGGCGTGCTTGACCTATGACCATCTGCTTGCCCCGGCTTTGTACCGCTGGCACCTGAGACGACAACGAATGCGGCGGCGAACATAACCCCTGCCCGCCCGATTCCATTCACCAAAACAACACAATTTCATGCTAGCGTCTGACTATGGCTTATCCTTATTCCCCAGCTGAAACCGTTGCCGATAGCACCATACATGGGCTTGGGCTTGGCTTTGCTATTCCGGGAACGATTTTGCTGATGGACCATGCAGGGGTTCAGGACGCGCCGGTCACCGCGACATTGATCTATGCGATTTGCTTTATCCTGTCCCTGTCAGCATCAGCGATTTATCACACCTTGCCATTCGACAGAACACGACCCCTGCTTCAGCGGGTGGATCATGCAGCGATCTATTTCAAGATCGCAGGGACCTACACCCCCATCGTCATGGTGATCGGCACCGGATTTGCCTATGGTATCCTTGGCATTGTTTGGGTGCTTGCGATCCTTGGTGCCGCCGCCAAACTGCTGTTCTGGAGCGCGCAATCAAAGGCGTCGCTGATTTTATACCTTGCCATGGGTTGGCTATCGGTTCTGTTGATATGGCCGATGTGGAACACGTTGCCGGGCACAGCGATGCTGCTGATCGGCGTTGGCGGGCTGACCTATTCGCTGGGGACGATCGTGTATGCGCACCCCGGTATGCGGTTCCAGAACGCGATCTGGCACGGTTTTGTCCTTGCCGCGTCCATCTGCTTTTTTGCAGCAATCGCGATCAGCATCTAGGCTTTCTATTTAGCATCGGCCATCTCGTCCAAATACGCGCGCACGCATGTTTGCACATGGCGAAACCGGTCTCCTCCCAGATGCTTGCCACCATACCACCGCGTCACGACGATCAGGTGATCATACAGGCCTTCACGCTCCAGCATGCGGATGATGACCATGCCCGCCCCCGCTTCGCCGTCGTCGCCCTTCAGGGGGATGCCATCAGATAAAACCACACCCCACGTGTTATGAGTGGCCTTGGCATAGGATTTGTCGCGTTTAAGCTGCTTCAACGCCGCGTCGACGGTGCTTCGGTCGGACACCGCGCACCCCGAGACCGCATATTTCGACCCCCGATCCGTGATGATCTGCCCAAGCTGCCGCATGCGGACGTCTTAAAGGCCTGCTGCCGTGCGCCGGACCGTGTCCAAACGCGACGCATTGGGCGGATGGGTGCCCAAAAACCGATCGCCCGGATCAGGAATGCGGGTAAAGAATTCGGCACCACGCAGCGGATTATAGCCCGCGCGCGCTGTGATGATCGTGCCCAACGCATCCGCCTCAAGCTCGAAATCTTTCGAGTACGTCCGCGCGCCGACCTGCGCACCCAAACGCTGCGCCGTTTCCACAGCAGAGGAATCACCCCCGCTAAGCGACGCGAGCCCCGCAAAAATCACCGCCCCTGCGACGGCATTTTGCTGCTGGCGCGCGATATGTCCCTCGATGTGGTGTGACGCCTCGTGACCCATCACAAACGCGAGCTCATCCTCGTTGCGCGCATCAGCAATCAGCGCCAGCGTAAAGGCTATCACGGGGCGGCCTGCCTTGTCTTCGGTCTGATAGGCGTTGGCGGGCTGATCCGGGCGGTCATCGACGACAATGTTAAAGTCGCAGTTGATACCTGACGTGCGGGCGCGACATTCGCGTTCAGCCACCGGTTCAACGGTTTGCAACACCCTTAGAAAATTGCGCGTCGTCTGCTGCCCATTTAGGGCGGGCTGCGCGTTTTGCACAGGTTGCGATGTCATAGGCCCCGAGGCCGGGATGGGTTCGCAAGCTGCAACCAGAACCACCGCTGCAATCGCGCCAAAAAATCTCATCATCTGTCCGTGCTTCCTCGTAATCTGATCTGCGCAGAATTCACTTTGATGTATAACGTTTGTTTAACGCGACAAGGTGCGGTTGAACAGCCACCCCAGACCCGCCCTTGCAATGATCCGCCGAAAGCATACTGTACACCTCATGTTTACAATCGAACACGAATTTGATGCCAGCGTGATCACCCTGGTCGACGAAGGCAAATCAATCTTGCGCGAAGACGTGGTCGTTCACGCCTTTGCCAGCGTCGTAACCTTTGAGCAATGGGATCCGCGCACCGATACGGTCAACAAAATCAGCCTGTCACCGGAACAGTTGCGCGATCTTACCCTTGCGCTGAACATGCCCGAAGGTATTTATCGGACCAGCCCGAAACGCTGATCAAAGGAATATCCCATGGCCACAGGCACACACATCAAGACCTATTTCGAAGGTGCTTGGCATGACGGCGACGTGTCAGTCATAAAAGCCGCGGATCACGGGGCATGGCTGGGCACCACAGTGTTTGACGGCGCGCGGATGTTTGACGGGCTGTCCCCCGACCTTGAAGCGCATTGCGCGCGGATCAACCGGTCCGCACAGGCGCTGATGATCACCCCGACCGTTGAAACGGATGACATGGTCGAAATGGTCCGCGAGGGCCTGAAAGGCTATGATCGCAGTGCAGCGATTTATATCCGACCGATGTATTGGGCCTTGGCGGGCGATGAGCTGGGGATCGTGCCGTTGCAGGATGCCACCGGTTTCGCGATTTCGCTTGAACAGATCCCGATGGCCGCGCCCGAGGCCGCCACCACCCTCACCCGCACCCGTTTTCGCCGCCCCGTGTTGGAAGACAACGTGGTGAACGCCAAAGCGGGGTGTCTCTACCCCAATAACGCCCGCATGATGGCCGAGGCCCGCAGCAAGGGTTTCGGCAACGCGCTGGTGGCCGATGCGATTGGCAATGTCGCTGAAACGGCCTCGGCCAACGTGTTCATGGTCAAGGATGGCGAGGTGTTTACCCCCGTCCCCAATGGCACATTCCTCGCCGGGATCACCCGCGCGCGGCACATGGCGAACATGCGCGCCGACGGAATAAAAGTACATGAATCCGTCCTGAGCTTTGATGATTTCCACGGTGCCGACGAAGTATTCCTGTCAGGCAACATGATGAAAGTCACGCCCGTAAAGGCGTTTGACGACACGCAATACCAGATCGGACCCGTCACCCGCCGCGTGCGCGAGATGTATTGGGACTGGGCAGCCTCAGAACGGGCCTGAACGGCTTACCTAAAATCGCGATTGCCAGCCAAGCCCGCCCAAGTCATGATTACCCATCATCGTGGCGGGCCAAAGCCGCCCAATCGGAGGACATGATGCGTAAATTTATGGTCGTTCTGGACGACAGCCGGGAATGCCTGAACGCAATGCGTTTTGCCGCGATGCGTGCGTCAAATTCTGGCGGTGGGGTTGTTATCCTGTCGGTCATCCCGCCAGACGAATTCAACCATTGGATCGGTGTCGCAGAGGTCATGCGCGAAGAGGCCCGCGAGCGGATCGAGGTGCATTTCGAAGTGTTCGCAAAATGGATGCGTGACCGGTTGCAAGTTGAACCCGAACTGGTGATCCGCGAAGGCGGCATCGTGGACGAGATCATCGCACAACTGGCCGAAGATCCAGAGGTCGGCGTTTTGGTGCTGGGTGCAGGAACCGACAAGAAATCCGGCCCCGGACCTTTGGTTACGCAACTGTCGCGAAACGCGGGCACCTTGCCTGTGCCCATCACGATCGTGCCTGGCGACCTTAGCAAAGAACGCCTAGAGGCGATCACATAGGCGACGTTCAAACCCATTTTAGAATCGTTCCAAACCTTGACTTGCCCCCTGTCAGCCCGCATATCTGGATCAACCCCATAGAGGAGCCTGTAATGTTTATTCAGACCGAATCCACACCAAACCCCGCGACGCTTAAATTTCTGCCCGGTCAGACCGTGCTGGAAATGGGCACCGCCGATTTCCCGGCCCCCGAGGCGGCCAGCGCGTCGCCCCTAGCCACGCGGCTTTTTGCAGTTGATGGCGTGACGGGCGTTTTCTTTGGAACGGATTTTGTGACCGTGACCAAGGCTGATACAATTGAATGGGACCACCTCAAGCCCGCGCTTCTTGGTGCCATCATGGAACATTTCCAATCCGGCCAATCGGTCATGGAACAGGGCCACGAACATGCCTCGGGCCATGCCGAACACACTGGCGAAGACGGTGCCATCGTGGGCCAGATCAAAGAGTTGCTTGATAGTCGCGTGCGCCCTGCCGTTGCCCAAGACGGGGGCGATATCACGTTCCACGGTTTCGAACGCGGTGTGGTTTATCTGCACATGCAAGGCGCCTGCGCGGGCTGCCCATCGTCCACATTGACGTTGAAAATGGGCATCGAAAACCTGCTGCGCCACTACATCCCCGAAGTAACCGAGGTACGCCCGGTTGCCTGAGACGCCCCTGATACTGGCGTTTGACACATCGGCCGCACATTGTGCGGCCGCTTTGCTGTGCGGTGACAAGATGCTGGTGAGCGTTGAAGAACCCATGGCCAAGGGCCAAGGCGAACGGCTGATGGGTCTTTGCGCCGAGGTGCTTGAAACCGCGGGCGTGACCTATGACGACCTGACCGCAATCGGTGTCGGCATTGGACCGGGCAATTTCACCGGCATCCGCATTTCGGTATCGGCCGCACGGGGGCTTGCCCTTGGTCTTGGCATTCCCGCGATCGGTGTTTCCAGCCTTGATGCTCTGGCCTTTGGCACTGATGGCGTGGTGATTGCCAGCCTTGATGCACGTCAGGATGCGATGTTCGTGCAGGTGTCAGGCACGCTGGATGATCGCAATCCGGTCATGTGCAGCCTTGACGATTTGCCCACCATTCCCGCGCGCGATGATCCTGTTTGCATCGGCTTTCAGGCCGAAATGATCGCCGCCCTGTGCAACGGTGCCTCTCGCGCGCCAAAAATGCCCATCGCCGAGGCCATAGCCCGCATCGCCGCAAGCCGTCTGGGCGAAGAAAACCCGCGCCCTGCCCCCTTGTACTTGCGGCCCGCCGACGCGGCACCTGCGCGTGACGCGCCGCCCGCCATCCTGTCATGAGGCCGAATAAGCTGGCGCAAATCCATGCCGCCGCCTTTCCCCAAGACCGCAGCTGGAGCGCGCAGGAATTCGAACAACTGATGGCATCCGAGTTTGTCACCCTAATCAGTGACGCCAATGGGTTTGCCCTGACGCGGCTGGTCGCAGGGGAAACCGAACTGCTAACCCTTGCGGTTGATCCCGCACAGCAAAACCAAGGCATCGGACGAGGCCTGTTGCAGCGTTGGTTGGACATCCCCGCCGACACCGCATTTCTTGAGGTCGCCGCCGACAACGCCCCGGCGATCCATCTTTATTCCAGTCTGGGTTTTGAAATCACCGCCACCCGACGGCGCTATTATCTGCGCAAAGATGCGGCAGCGGTGGATGCTTTGACCATGTCATTGGACTTAACGCGTCGTCACCCGGCGGTTTCCTAGCCCCAAAGGTGCGAATCCGGTTGACCCCGCCTGCAGCCTACGCAGTATCAATGGCAGTGATCGACGGGCCCAAGGAAATATCCGGGCCTGCGACCGGGTATTGGCGCTGCGCCAACACCCCAACATAATGAAACTCGGGAGATCCTTCATGACCCTTATGACCAAATTCCTTGGCGCTGCTGCTGTCACAGCACTTAGCGCAGGTGCCGCATTGGCCGAACCTGCCCTGATTTTTGACCTTGGCGGGAAATTCGACAAGTCTTTTAACGAAGCAGCATTCAGCGGCGCGCAGCGTTGGGCCGAAGAAACCGGCGAGACTTTCCGCGAAATCGAATTGCAGTCCGAAGCACAGCGCGAACAGGCCCTGCGCCGCTTTGCCGAAGCGGGTTCCAACCCGATCGTAATGACCGGCTTTGCCTTTGGTGACGCGCTTGGTCAGGTCGCAGGCGACTATCCCGAAACCGATTTCGTGATCATCGACATGGTTGTTGATGCGCCCAACGTCCGTTCGGTTGTGTTCAACGAACACGAAGGGTCGTATCTTGTCGGCATGATGGCTGCGATGGCGTCCAAGTCCAACACAGTCGGTTTCATCGGCGGCATGGATATTCCGCTGATCCGCAAATTTGCCTGCGGCTATGCCGAAGGCGTCAAGGCCGTGAACCCGGATGCAACCGTGATCGCCAACATGACCGGCACGACACCTGCCGCCTGGAATGACCCGGTCAAGGGATCAGAGCTGACAAAAGCGCAAATCAGCCAAGGCGCTGACGTGATCTATGCTGCGGCTGGCGGCACCGGTGTGGGCGTGCTGCAAACCGCAGCCGACGAAGAAATCCTGTCGATCGGTGTGGACAGCAACCAGAACTATCTGCACCCCGGCAAGGTTCTGACCTCCATGCTCAAGCGGGTCGACAACGCCGTTTACAGCGCGATGACAGATGGCCCCGGCATGGAAAAAGGCTTTAACGTCATGGGCATCGCCAATGGCGGTGTGGGCTATGCCATGGATGAATTCAACAAAGATCTGGTGACAGCCGACATGCAAGCCGCCGTTGACGAAGCCTCGGCCAAGATCGCTGACGGGTCGTTGATGGTACATGACTACATGTCCGACGACAGCTGCCCCGCGCTGAGCTTCTGAACGTGACCGACAAAACGGATATGGAGCGGCAGGCAACTGCCGCTCCAGCCATTGAACTGAAGGGCATTTCCAAAGCCTTCGGTCCGGTGCAGGCCAATAAAGACATTTCCATTCGCGTTATGCCCGGTACGATCCATGGGATCATCGGTGAAAACGGCGCGGGCAAATCCACGCTGATGAGCATCCTTTACGGCTTTTACAAAGCCGATAAGGGCGAGATTTTTATCAGTGGCAAAAAGACAGACATCCCTGACAGTCAGGCCGCGATTGCCGCAGGCATCGGGATGGTTTTCCAGCATTTCAAGCTGGTCGAAAATTTCACAGTGCTCGAGAATATCATTCTGGGGGCCGAAGACGGGCGGTTGCTGAAGCCGTCGCTGGCCAAAGCGCGCAAAAGCCTTTTGAAGCTGGCCGATGATTACGGCCTCAAGGTTGATCCCGATGCGCTGATCCAGGACATCGGCGTCGGCATGCAGCAGCGGGTCGAGATCCTGAAGGCGCTGTACCGGCAGGCCGATATTCTGATTCTGGATGAACCCACGGGCGTGCTAACCCCCGCCGAAGCCGATCAGTTGTTCCGAATCCTTGGGCGGCTAAAGTCCGAAGGCAAGACGATCATCCTGATCACCCACAAGCTGCGCGAGATCATGGAAACCACCGACACCGTTTCCGTTATGCGCCGCGGCGAGATGACCGCGACAGTCAAAACCGCCGAGACCTCCCCGGCCGAGCTGGCCGAGTTGATGGTCGGGCGTAAAGTCTTGCTGCGCGTCGATAAAAAACCTGCGCAGCCGGGCGAGGTTATTTTGGATATTAACGGGCTGCGCGTTGTTGACGAAAAAGGTGTTGAACGTCTGCGCGGGATTGACTTGCAAGTGCGCGCCGGAGAGATCGTCGGCGTGGCAGGCGTGGCCGGAAACGGCCAGTCAGAACTTCTCGAGGTGTTGGGCGGATATCAGACCGGCAAAGGATCGGTGCGGGTCAAAGGCCAGGCGCTGGACCTGACCGGCAAACATTCCGACGGCCAGTCGCGGCGCAATCATGGCATCGCCCATGTGCCCGAAGACCGCCAGCGCGAGGGTCTGATCATGGACTATCAGGCATGGGAAAATACCGCCTTTGGGTATCACAAAGACCCCGCTTATCGCAGCGGCATCTTGATGAACAACGCCGCGATCAAGGCGGACACCGTCGATAAAATGGAACGTTTCGACGTTCGGCCCCCAAACCCCAAGCTTGAGGCTAAAAACTTTTCCGGCGGCAACCAGCAAAAGATCGTCCTTGCTCGCGAAATCGAACGCAACCCCGACCTGTTGCTGATCGGGCAACCAACGCGCGGTGTGGACATCGGCGCCATCGAATTCATCCACCAACAGATTGTCGCCCTGCGTGATCAGGGCAAAGCGATCCTGCTCGTCTCGGTCGAACTTGAAGAAATCCTCGCGCTGAGCGACCGCGTCGCAGTGATGTTTGACGGTCAGGTCATGGGCATCCGCGATGCCAGTGCCACCGACGAAAAGGAACTGGGCCTGATGATGGCGGGCATCACCGATACGGACACGCCCCACTCCATCGAAGAAATCGAAGATAACCTCGCCCATGCGGGCGGCGACCCGCATAAGGAAGTGTGATATGGACGTAATGCCAAAATGGGCCGAAATTGTCCTTGTGCCGCTCATCTCGCTTTTGCTGGCGGCGATCCTGTCGGCGCTGGTGATCCTGGGCATCGGTGAAGACCCCGTTGCCGCCGTCAAGCTGATGGTCACTGGTGCCTTGGGCAGCACTTATGGCTGGGGTTATACGCTGTACTATGCGACGAATTTCATGTTCACCGGCCTGTGCGTGGCGATTGCCTTCCATGCACGCCTGTTCAACATCGGCGGCGAAGGTCAGGCGATGCTGGGCGGTTTGGGCGTGGCACTGGCCTGTCTTTACATCCCGTGGCCCCATTGGTCGCTGGCGCTGATCGGGGCAACGGCGATGGCCGCGCTGTTCGGAGCGGTCTGGGCCGCGATCCCTGCGTTCCTACAGGCCAAACGCGGCAGCCATATCGTCATCACCACGATCATGTTCAACTTTATCGCAGCGGCCGTGCTGAACTATATCCTTGTGAATATGATGCGCCCTCAGGGCAGCATGGATCCGGCTACGGCACGTTTTCCCGATGCGACCAAACTGCCGACGCTGCATGATCTGCTGGCCCCCATCGGGATTAACTTTTCCAAAGCGGCACCGGCCAACATCTCGCTTTTGGTTGCCATCGCGGCCTGTATATTCCTGTGGGTACTGATCTGGCGCACCCGGCTGGGGTATGAAATCCGCGCTTATGGCCATTCGGAATCGGCGGCGAAATATGCTGGCATCTCGCCCGTCAAGATCACCATGATCACGATGATCATCTCTGGCGGTCTGGCGGGCATGATGGCGATCAATAACGTCATGGGCGAAGCCGAACGGCTGGTACTGAACGCCACCGAAGGTGCAGGCTTCATCGGGATCGCCGTGGCGCTGATGGGGCGCAGCCATCCTTTGGGCGTGTTCCTGGCCGCAATCCTGTTCGGGTTTCTGTATCAGGGCGGCGCGGAACTGGCGCTTTGGACGTCGATACCGCGCGAATTGATCGTCGTCATTCAGGCGCTGGTTATCCTGTTCACCGGCGCGCTGGACAACATGGTCCGCATGCCGCTTGAGAAAATATTCCTTTGGGTGCGCGCCGCCCGCGCCCCCAAGCCCGAGCGTCAACCGGTGGAGCCTGCAGAATAATGGATTACATGACCCTTATCCAACTGCTCGACAGTACGGTGCGCCTTGCCACACCTTTGCTGCTGGCCTGTCTTGCCGGGTTGTTTTCGGAACGCGCCGGTATTTTTGATATCGGCCTTGATGGCAAGATGCTGGCGGCGGCGTTCTTTTCGGCGGCCATTGCCGCGATCAGCGGCAATGTCTGGCTGGGCCTGTTGGCGGGCATCGCAGCCTCGATGGCGCTAAGTCTGCTGCATGGGTTGGCATCCATCACCTTTCGCGGCAACCAGTTGATCTCGGGCGTTGCGATCAACTTTTTGGCCGCCGGGCTGACGGTATTGATCGCACAAAGCTGGTTCCAGCAAGGCGGGCGCACACCGTCTTTGATCGGGGGGGCACGGTTTAATCCGATCACCCTGCCCTTTGCCGACCAGATTGAACCAACCCCCTTTATCGGGCCGTTATACGCCGAACTGATTTCAGGCCATTCGATCCTTGTTTACATGGCTTTTGCTGCCGTGCCTTTGACGTGGTGGCTGCTGTACCGCACCCGCTTTGGCCTGCGGTTGCGGGCCGTCGGAGAAAACCCTGCTGCGGTGGACACGGCGGGCGTTTCCGTCATCGGGCTGCGCTATGCGGCGGTGTGCATTTGCGGCGTACTGTGCGGCATCGCGGGCGCGTATCTAAGCACCGCGCTGCAGGCAGGATTTATCAAGGATATGTCGGCGGGCCGTGGCTATATCGCATTGGCGGCGTTGATTTTTGCCAAATGGCGGCCATGGTATGCGCTTTGGGCGACGCTGCTGTTCGGCCTGTTCGGCGCGCTTGAAACACGCCCCGACGTGATCGAAGCGCTGATCGGGATCAAGGTACAGGGCCAGCTTCTCGGGGCCTTGCCCTATGTGATGACCGTCATCATCCTTGCCGGCTTTGTCGGCAAGGCGATCCCACCCCGCGCAGGCGGAGAGCCATACGTAAAGGAACGCTAAGCGGAACCGGGCTGTCTAGAAAGCTTTGCAACGCAGCATCGACAATTGATTTTCCACTTAAGATCGGGCTATCAGCATCTATGCAAATATACCTGCCCATCGCCGAAATTTCGGTTAACGCCTTCCTCCTTTTGGGGTTGGGCGGCATTGTAGGCGTCTTGTCGGGCATGTTCGGTGTCGGCGGTGGCTTTCTGATCACGCCGCTATTGTTCTTTATCGGCATTCCACCAGCCGTCGCTGTGGCGACCGGCGCGAACCAGATTGTGGCGTCGTCGTTTTCGGCGCTTTTGGCACATCTAAAGCGAAAAACTGTTGACCTCAGGATGGGCAGCGTGTTGCTTGCGGGCGGCCTTGTCGGGGCTGCGTGCGGCGTTGCAATCTTTAACTATCTGAAATCACTGGGGCAGGTCGATCTGCTGGTCAATCTTTGCTATGTGGTTTTTCTGGGCATCATCGGCGGGTTGATGTTTATTGAATCGCTCAATGCGCTTTACAAGACACGGTCAGGCAAGCGGCAACCGCGCAAGAAACACACATGGATCCAGAAGCTGCCGTTCAAGATGCGGTTTCGTGTGACGGGGCTTTATATCTCGGTCATTCCGCCGTTGCTGGTTGGGGCCTTTGTCGGCTTGTTGGCCGCGATCATGGGGGTTGGCGGCGGCTTTATCATGGTGCCTGCGATGATCTATCTGCTAGGCATGCCCACCAAGGTGGTTGTCGGGACGTCATTGTTCCAGATCATTTTCGTGACCGCGTTCACCACACTTTTGCATGCAACCACCAACTATACGGTCGATATCGTACTGGCTGTTTTGCTGTTGATCGGTGGTGTGATCGGCGCGCAGTTCGGCACGACCCTCGGGGCCAAGCTTAAGGCCGAACAGCTGCGCATTTTGCTGGCCCTGCTGGTGCTGATTGTCTGTGGCAAGCTGGCGCTGGATCTGCTGCTGCAACCATCCGAGCTTTATTCAATCGGGTTCAGCTCGTGATCCGCGCGGTGGCGGGTATGGTGACGGCCGGGTTGCTGATGATAGCCCCTGCCCTGGCCCAAGAGGACATCGTATTGGGGCTCAACCAAAGCCAGGTTTCGATCTCCACCAATTTCAATGGCTCCGAAATCATAATCTTTGGCGCGGTGAAGCGCGAAACACCGATCCCCAAGGGCCCCGAGCTTGAGGTCGTCGTGACTGTTTCCGGCCCGTCAGAGCCGTTGGTGATGCGCCGCAAAGAAAAGAAATTCGGTATCTGGCTCAATGTGGACGCAGTCGAAATCGACCATGCCCCCAGTTTTTATGCCGTCGCGACGAGCGCCCCTTTGCGCGACGTACTGAGCAGAATAGAAGACCTGCGATATAGGATATCGGTACCGCGCGCGATCCGTTCGGTCGGTGCGCCCATGAACATCACAAATTCTGCAGCCTTCACCGAGGCGCTGATCCGCATCCGCCGCAAGTCAAACCAATACCAGCTGATCGAAGACGGCGTTACGGTCGACCAGCAGACCCTTTTTCGTGCAAATGTCCAACTGCCCGCCGCCCTGATCGAAGGCGACTACAACACGCGTATCTTTCTGACGCGCGAGGGTAAGGTGATCGCGCAATATGAAACGGTGATTGATGTGCGTAAAGTCGGACTGGAAAGGTGGCTGTATAACCTGTCGCGCGAACAGTCGCTGGTTTACGGGTTGATGTCTCTGGCCATCGCAATTGCAGCCGGTTGGGCTGCATCTGCTGCCTTTGCACTGCTGCGCCGTTAACCGCGCCCGATATATGGCATTTTGGTCGCCATCACGGTCAAGAATTGCACATTCGCCTGCGCCGGCATCTGCGCCATATGCAGCACGGATGACGCCGCATGCGCCACATCCATGGTGTCCATATCAGGATTGACGGCTTTCAGCCCTGCGACCAACTCACTTTCCGCGTTGCCGATGTCGATCTGACCACAGGCGATGTTAAAGGGCCGCCCGTCCAGCGATAGCGTTTTGGTCAGCCCCGTCACGGCGTGTTTGCTCATCGTGTAGCAGACCGATCCGGGCCGCGGCACATAGGCCGACAGGGAGCCATTGTTGATGATCCGCCCGCCCTCGGGCTGCTTGCGCATCTGCTCGAACGCCAGCTGTGCCGCAATGAACATCCCGTTGATGTTGACCTGCATGACCTCGGTCCAAACCTCTAGCGGGACCTCGTCGATGGGCGCAGCAATGCCAAACAGGCCCGCGTTATTGAACAGCACGTCGATATGGCCAAAATCCTCAAACGCTTGGCGCATGACCTGTGGGTCGGTCACATCGGCGGGCAAGGCCACTGCATTCGGATGCTCTGCTGCCATCTCTTTCAACCGGTCCGCACGCCGCGCGATCAAGCCCACACGCCAGCCTGTCTGCAAAAAAAGCTCTGCCGTGGCACGTCCGATGCCGGAGCTTGCCCCGGTGATAAGAATGCTTTTCATACGTCTTCCTCTTCGGTTTGCACGGCAAGGCTAAGCGGTGCGACTGGGGCTGCACGCAGATCATCCACCCGCAGCATGCCCGTCGGTTTTGACAACCGGTTCCGTACCACCCAAATCAGCCGTTCTTGGGCGCGGGTGATGGCCACATAGGCAAGACGCTTCCACAAGGGCTGCCCCGCCTCAGAGCGGCCCATACGCGCCGCTGCGTACAGATCAGGCGCAAACACCTGCACCGTGTCCCACTGGCTGCCCTGCGCCTTGTGAATGGTCACCGCCGCACCGTGCAGGAACGTGGCCCCCATACGCGCCGCAAAGGGGATAAAAGGCTCTTCCTCGTCCGGCTTTTCGATTTTCACAATCGACGCGGCTGAAATCTGCGGGTCCTCTGCCCCCATCACATGCAGGCGACTGAACCCCGGCTTGCGCCCGTTTCCCAGATAGATGACCTGCGCACCTTTGATCAATCCGCGCGCCTCAAGGTCCAGCCGCTTCTTGCGGTGCTTCAGCGGCAGTTCGATCCCGTCGCAAATCAACGGCTCGCCTTCCAGCAGCGCGTCTTCCGGGGCACCGTGCACAGCGCGAAATGCGTTGATCAGCCGGATACGCGTCGCATTGCGCCATACCAGAACCGGTGACCGCGCCATCAAATCCACCTCGACCCGCTGACCCCAGACAACGCGGTCATCTTTTTTCGATGCCGCTTCGATCATCCTCTCGAACTGCTCAAATGTCAGATCAGGGTCGGCCAACGCATGGGCCAGATCAAGAATAGGGTTATCGGCCTGCTGGCGGTGAATCCGGCTTAGGTTAAGAACGCGCCCTTCGGGCAGCTTTTCGAACACCATGGTGCCGGATTGCCCGACAGGGGCCAACTGTGCGGGGTCACCAAACAACAGCAATGTCGGGAAAATCTCTTTCAAATCCTCGAACTGCTTGTCATCCAGCATCGAACTTTCATCAACAAAGCCGATGTCCAAGGGTTCTTCGCGCCGCTTCCAACCGGTGATAAAATCGCTGCCGCGCAAACCGGCAGCTGCCAGCGCACCGGGGATCGATTTATTGTTGGCGTAAAAGGCAAAGGCCCGGTCCAGCGCGACTTCGTTCATGCCCTCGATTACGGGCCGCTCGCCGTTGCCCGCCAGCCATTCGGCAATGCGTTCGTATTCCGGATCGTAAACCGGCGTATATAATATCCGGTGAATCGTCGTCGCAGGCACCCCACGCAGGCGCAACACCGATGCGGCCTTGTTTGTCGGGGCCAAAATGGCCAGCGACCGCTTGTCCTTACGCTTGCGGGATTCATAATCGCCCGACACAATGTCGACGCCCGCTGCTTCCAATGCCTTGTAAAGTTCGGCCAGCAAAAGGGTCTTGCCCGAACCGGCCTTTCCCGTCACGGCCATCACCTGATCCTTGCCACCCGCTGGCGGCATCAACAAACTGTCATCAAGGTCAATGCCCGCATGGCGCAGCATGTCGGCGACACTGTCAAATGCAGCGGCTTGATCGTCAGAATAGGTCAGCGCAGGTGTTGTCATGACGCGACCCTAAATCAGGGGCGCGCCGGGGGCCAGACAGGTTAGCCGCAAATCGCAACATCAAGGTTGCTCTGCGCGCCAAAACGCTGCTCGAACCAGTGTCGCGACTGAACCACAGACAAGCCCGCACGCTTTGCCACCTGTTGCTGCGCGGCCTCGTCGAACTCCCACAAGCCCACACTGATTTTGGCCGCGCCTTCACCGCTGCTGCCCAGAATTTCCGGCGATGATCCCGTCATGCGGTAAATGCGCACCATACGGGCATCAAATACACCGGCAAAATGCGAAACACCAAACCCCTGCATAATCTCGCCGCCGCCCAACATCAGCGCCGCCGCCACATGCGCCGGTGCCCCTTTGGCTAAACAGAACCGCGTGCATTCCCAGATCAAAGGGCTCTTGATCGGACCGCTCAACAAATCTGCAAAATGCTCGTTCACCATCACCCTGCCGGTGGTCGGCAAGAACCGCATCGAACCGCCATGCGTGCCGTCGGGCCGTTCCCAGATCACATAGAGCGGATTAAGATCGTCATATTCATCCCGCTCGAACCCGTTGGCATCGACGGTCACATCCCAATTCAGGCGCATCTTGAACTGCTCTGCCCGATCCCGAAACATGCTTTCTGCCAAACGCCGATGCGATGCTAGTTCATCGCCATAAAGATATCGCAACATAATGTGTCTCTTTCCCCACTGAATGTGAGAAAAGGAATAACAAACCGACCCTTAACACCGCCGCACCTGCCCGTACGGCCCATGGCACAGACGCGCAACAATCCCGCTTCCAAATGGATCAAAATCCCGGGCAGAGTCCGTAGGACGGGGGGGGGGCTGGCCCCCCTCTTGCAACGGTGACTATACGACAATCAGTCCGCGGCTCAGCGCGCGGGCCACGGCATGGGTTGTATTCATAGCCCCCAGCTTGAATCGCGCGCTTTCAATGTAGACGCGCAATGTATGTTCCGAGATCGACAGCGTATCAGCTACCTGCGCCCGGTTATATCCTATCGCCAACAGGGTCATCGCATCAATCTCGCGCGGTGACAAAGCCTGAGCGGCCTCTGGCGTGCGCCCCGGCTCGAACTCTAGCGCCTTTTGGTTAAAGTAATGCGCAATCAAAATCAGGTCACGCCGGTTGGACTCTGTGAATTCCTGCCAAGCATCATCCGTACAATTATCATTGACGGTGAACAGTGCAAATTGCCCGTTGGGGCCCCGGATCGGCACCGTAAAGCCCTGATTGCCGACGCCGTAGTCAATGGCTTCTGTCAGCAAGGAACGTGCTGCCTTGCTGGACCAATCAAGCCGCTTCCAGTCGACGGGATGAAATCGTTGAAAGCAACCGGAAACGACCGGATCAACACGTAGATAATTCTGCTCGAGATAGCGGGTCTGCCATTCTGTTGAATAGGTTCCGCATCCATATTGATCACCTGCGGAATCGACCCAGTGATACACAATATGCGCTACGCCAAGAAAACTGCGCAGCGCTTCGCTGGCGGCCTGAAGACCGTCAAGCGTGTCGGTCTTTTCCAGCGCCGCCAATATTTGGTCCAGCGTAAGGGTCGTTGCCATGCGTTTGCCGTCCAATCCGTTCTTTCAGTGCAGATATCTCGGCCAATGCAATTATCGCTGTATCATCCAGTTGCTCTGCGAGGGCAGGCAGACCGTTGATTGTCGCGAAAGTTTTAAGATCGGTGAGAACGTCAAGTATCCAGTCACTTTGCATGTTTAGACTCTCGCTTAATTGGTTAATTCTTCATTAACACAACCATAACATGTGGCCTATTTGGAGTATATTCGCATATTCCAACTCCCCAATTATGGTGAGGCACCGATTTCCAAGCCCCTGTTTAGACAAGAACTGTCTCTCAGAACGAAAATCGCCCGCGGATCAGAGACCTGATTCGCGGGCGATTGTTTCTGAATTGTAAACAATCAGACTACTTTTTGAACTCCAGCGCGTCTTCCAGAGTGCGCAGCCCTGTGGTCGGGGATTGAACCAAAACCGACATGTTGCCCGGCTTGTGCTCGTTCGCGAGCATCTTCATGTGCGCATCGGGCAGATCTGCCCAAGTGAACACTTCCGACATGCACGGATCCAACCGACGCTCAAGCATAAGCTTGTTGGCAGCCGACGCTTGCTTGAGGTGGGCAAAGTGACTGCCCTGCAAACGCTTTTGGTGCATCCACATATAACGCACATCCAGGGTCAGGTTGAACCCTGTTGTCCCCGCGCAGATCACGACCATGCCGCCCTTTTTGCAAACGAAAGTCGACACCGGGAAAGTTGCCTCGCCGGGGTGTTCGAACACCATGTCAACGTTCACACCCTTGCCGGTGATTTCCCAAATCGCGGCACCGAATTTCCGCGCTTCCTTAAACCAAGCGGCATATTCAGGCGTGTTCACCGTGGGCATCTGACCCCAGCAATTGAAGTCCTTGCGGTTCAGAACCCCTTTGGCCCCCAGATCCATCACGAAATCACGTTTGGATTCGTCTGAAATCACGCCGATTGCATTCGCGCCCGCAGTGTTGATCAGCTGGATCGCATAAGATCCAAGCCCGCCCGACGCGCCCCAGACAAGAACGTTCTGGCCCGGCTTCAGGTCATGTGGCTCGTGGCCGAACAACATACGGTAGGCGGTGGCTAGCGTAAGTGTATAGCACGCCGATTCCTCCCAGGTCAGGTGCTTGGGGCGTGGCATCAACTGCTGCGCTTGCACATTGGTGAACTGGGCAAAGGACCCGTCCGGCGTCTCGTATCCCCAGATCCGCTGGCTTGGCGAATACATCGGATCGCCGCCGTTGCACTCCTCGTCGTCACCGTCATCCTGATTGCAGTGAATCACAACTTCGTCGCCGACTTTCCAGCGTTTGACCTTGTCACCAACCGCCCAGACAATGCCCGAAGCATCGGAACCCGCGATGTGGTACGGCTGCTTGTGGCCATCAAACGGGCTGATGGGTTTGCCCAGTGCAGCCCAAACACCATTATAGTTTACGCCGGCTGCCATCACCAGAACCAGCACCTCGTGACTGTCTAGCGTGGGTACATCGACCACTTCTTCGATCATGGCCGTGTTGGGATTGCCGTGCCGCTCGCGGCGGATCGCCCATGCGTACATTTGCTTGGGAACGTATCCCATTGGCGGAATTTCACCCATTTCATACAGGTCTTTTTCGGGGGCGTCATATTGCGCGATATTGGTGTCCAAGGCCATGTCCGTCTCCAACAGTCAGAATAGAGTTGTGCCGCAGTGCAGAATCGCGGCGTCTAAAGCTGGAATATGGCCGCTTACGCAATAATGCAACATGAATTGGTCGTTTTTTGTAATTTTATAACCTCGCAACCGCAGCATTTCGCGAATTGCCGCCTAACCGTCAAAGAAATGTGCGACAGAGTTTGCGTAATACGTCAGTGCAGGCCGCTCATCAACCGTCGCGACATAGCCATCGCCCACCCGAGTGATAAAACTCCGCTGCACAAGATGCTCGCGCGCTTTTGCCACCGAGGCGGAAAAATCTGCATGATCAATCGAATCCGAAACCTTTGTGCGCGCAATCAAACGTCGCATTGCATCCTCTAGACTGGCCTGATCCAACGGCCCTTGGGCCAAAAGCATGATACGCGCCATAAGGGGAACGAATAGCAACGGCATTTCATCCGCAATCCTGCGCATCAAGTCCTGCGCCAACACATCCACATCAGGCTTGGGGCCATAATCCCGCAGCAGCACAGGTTCGCCAAAGACCACTGCTGCCTCTCCAAAGCGTAAGAACTTGCCGCGAATGCGCAGCCATGTCTTGCGCAGGATAAACACCAATATAACCGAAATGCGCGCCCTGAACCGGCGGGTGCCAGCCCGGTCGGCTGCAATCAGAACGCGGTCCTCGAGAACCCTGTCATAATTAATGGCAACCGGGACAAACACCACATCACGGTTTTCCAGATCGGCCTCGGTTACATATCCCAGCAAACCCATCTTGGGCGGCATCAACTTACCGTTCAAGCTCAGCCCGCCTTCGGGGAAAATCGCTTGGGTCACGCCGCCTTCGGTGGCCATTTGCACATAGCGCGCCAAAACTTTGCGATACAGCGCGCCGCGTGATTTGCGCCTAATAAAATAAGCGCCCATCGATTTGATCAAGCGGCTCAAGGGCCAGACCCGCGCCCATTCGCCCACAGCATAACTTAACGCCGAGGCTTCGCCCGCCAAATAGGTCACCAGCATATAGTCCATATTACTGCGGTGGTTCATCACAAAGATGACGGTCGCATCGGCGGGAATTGATTTGATCAAAGCCGCGTTATGCGCCCCTGTCCGGACTTCGTATAGGGCATTGGCCAAAAACCGCGCCAGACGGATGCCAAAGCTGAAATAGGCAAAAGCGCTAAAACTGGGTACAATTTCGCGGGCATAACGGCGGGCTTGTTCAAAGGCGACGTTTTCGGGAACGCCTTCTTTGCGCGCGTGGTCCACAATTGCCTGGCTCACTTGCGGGTCATATATCAGTCGCTGGATCATGTCGTGACGCCGCGCCAATTTAAACGGCTCGATCGGGCGGGTCAGACGCGTATTCAAACGCTCCACAGCTTTTTCCAAGCGACGCCGAAAAAACCAGCGCACAGAAGGCAACAGAAAATGACTCAGGGCTGTGACCGTTGCAAAAAGCAAGATCACAACGAATAGCCAAAGCGGAAGTTCAACAACCTGCGTCATAGAGTTAACCCTTGCAGCACTGCCGCAGTCTGAACAATATAAAAAGCCATGGCATGCGAGATCTCAACGGTTTTAACCCCAATGAACACGCCCGCATTGCCGATCTTTATTGGGTGGCTTTTTTGTAAGGGGGCCAGCTTCGGCGATCGGACTCATGGGGCCGGGCACCGCCTTATCGGACGTAATAAAAGACGAGGCGTGGCGGACTGGCAAGATCATGGTGCGTCTGGACGTAATTTTGATAAACCCATGCACTAGGCGTTGTACCTGCGCGAATGATCTGGACTGCAGAGCCATCTCAAGTAAAATGCCGCAATGCAGCGAATTGACAGAGCTTGATTATTTCAAGTATCAGTCATTTAACGCAACAATATTACGCAACTGATTCACGAGAGGCCGCCCCATGTCGCATCCGCAAAAAGACCGCCCTTGGCTGATCCGCACCTATGCCGGACATTCCACCGCCGAGGCGTCGAATGCACTATATCGCGCGAACCTGTTGAAGGGCCAAACCGGGCTCTCGGTGGCCTTTGATCTGCCCACCCAAACCGGATATGACAGTGATCATATCCTAGCGCGGGGCGAAGTCGGCAAGGTCGGCGTACCCGTCAGCCATCTGGGTGATATGCGGATGCTGTTCCGCGATATCCCGCTGGACCAGATGAACACCTCTATGACAATCAACGCAACGGCCCCGTGGTTGCTGGCGCTATATATTGCCGTCGCCGAAGAACAGGGCGCTGATGTTTCCGCCCTGCAAGGCACCGTACAAAACGACCTGATCAAGGAATACCTAAGCCGCGGCACCTATATCTGCCCGCCCGCGCCCAGCCTCAAGATGATCGCCGACGTGGCCGAATATTGCTATACTAATGTGCCTAAATGGAACCCGATGAACGTGTGTTCGTATCACCTGCAAGAGGCGGGTGCCACGCCGGAACAGGAACTGGCCTTTGCCCTTGCCACCGCAACTGCCGTGCTGGACGCCCTGCGCCCGCGAGTGCCGGAAAAGGACTTCCCGATGCTGGTCGGGCGCATTTCGTTCTTTGTGAATGCTGGAATCCGCTTTGTCACCGAAATGTGCAAAATGCGCGCCTTTGTCGATTTGTGGGACGAAATATGCGAGCACCGATATGGTGTCAGCGATCCAAAATTGCGCCGCTTCCGATATGGCGTACAAGTAAACTCTCTTGGACTGACAGAACAGCAACCTGAAAACAACGTTTACCGTATCTTGATAGAAATGTTAGCAGTAACACTTTCAAAAAAAGCCCGGGCAAGAGCGATTCAACTACCAGCTTGGAATGAAGCTTTAGGTTTACCGAGACCATGGGATCAACAATGGTCAATGCGTATGCAACAAATTATGGCTTATGAAACAGATCTGTTAGAATTTGACGACCTTTTTGACGGCAATCCAACTATCGACATGAAAGTCGAAGCATTAAAAGATGGTGCTCGCTCCGAATTAAGTAGTCTTGACAAGATGGGGGGGGCAATTGCGGCAATCGACTACATGAAAACTCAATTGGTCAGCTCTAACTCAGACCGTTTGGCTCGAATAGAGACAGGTGAGACCGTCATAGTCGGCGTTAACAAATATCAAGCCGGTGAACTTTCTCCACTAATGACCGGAGACGGAGGCATCATGATTGTTGATCCCAAAGTTGAACAAGAGCAGATAAAACGTCTAGAGGCATGGCGATCCTCACGTAACAATAGTGCCGTGCAATCGGCATTGATGAAATTAAAAGAGGCCGCTGCGACTGGAGAAAATATTATGCCAACATCTATAGTAGCCGCCCGTGTAGGGGTAACAACTGGTGAATGGGCTGCACAGATGAGAGATGTTTACGGAGGATACCGTGGACCAACTGGTATTGGGTTAGGACAGTCCAATATGACAGAAAAGTTGGATGACCTACGCTCTGCTGTTGATGCAGTAAGTGATAAGCTTGGCCGCCGACTAAAATTCCTTATTGGAAAGCCTGGTCTTGATGGACATTCGAATGGTGCTGAGCAAATTGCAGTTCGCGCACGAGATTGTGGCATGGATATTACCTATGAAGGCATCCG
>ERZ651776.657-NODE-657-length-46724-cov-6.478530_pt1 | contig 46724 bp, 42 predicted proteins | sample MGYA00514761_ERZ651776 | MGnify/ENA metagenome assembly ERZ651776
CGCCGAGGCCTCGACGTCGAAAAAGCAACAGCTAGCGACGAGGCCGTCGATCACCTTGTCGCTCGAGTCGGCGGCGACGGTCGCCAGGCCCTGACTGCACTCGAAGTTGCCGTGGCCCTTGCCGAAGGACGTGCTGGCGAGGGTGCACCCATCGTCGTTGAGCTCGAAGACGCCGAAGCCGCGCTCGATGTCAAGGCGTTCCGGTACGGCCGAGACGAGCACTACGACACGATCTCGGCCTTCATCAAGAGCATCCGGGGGAGCGACCCTGATGCGGCTGTCTATTGGCTGGCCCGCATGCTCGAAGCCGGCGAAGATGCCCGATTCATCGCTCGGCGACTCATGGTGCACGCCAGCGAAGACATCGGTATGGCCGACAGTCAGGCGCTCCTTGTCGCCGCAGCCGCCGCCCAGGCCGTCGAGTTCGTTGGGTTGCCCGAGGCCAGAATCAATCTGGCGCATGCCACGGTGTATTTGGCGACTGCACCGAAGTCGAACCGGGCGTACATGTCCATCAACAAGGCACAAGAGGCAGCTCGCACCGCCGGGGGAGAGGTCAGCACTCACTTGCGGGATTCGCATTACAAGGGCGCCGCCTCGCTGGGACATGGCGAGGGGTATCGCTACCCCCATGACGACCCACGGGGTTGGGTACCCCAGCAGTACCTGCCCCCAGAGGTCATGGGTCAGACGTTCTACGAACCCACCCGCCTGGGCGCCGAAGCCGACGTTGCCGATCGGTTGGCGCAGCAACAGCGATGGCGCGACGAGGCTGGCCGTTCATAACCAAGCTGTAGTCGTCGTCAACTCCGCAGGTGGCGGAGGAGTTATGTGACATCATTTGCCGATGCAAGACCTGACGATCCGCGTGATGCGACCCGATGAGTTCGACGAAATGCGCCGGGTCTCGGTGGAGGCCTTCGGCGAACCAGCCATTGGGACACTGCTCGATGCGCTTCGGTCGTCCTGGGCGTGGGACGCCGATCTGTGTTTCGTCGCAACCATCGACGATGAGATCGTCGGCCAGGTGCTCTACACCCAATCGATTCTGGATGCTCCCAAGGCTCTCGAGCATGTGCTCGTGCTCAGTCCCGTCGGGATACGGCCCGATCTCCAGGGCCAAGGTATCGGAACCACATTGATTACCGAATCGCTGATGGCCGTGGCCGAACGGCCAGAACCTGCCATCTTTCTCGAAGGTAATCCCCGGTATTACCAACGGTTTGGTTTTGTGGCCGCCGGCGACTTGGGCTTTCGGAAGCCGTCGCTGCGCATCCCCGATGCAGCCTTCCAAGTCCGACGGCAACCGTCGTGGTCCAACGAACTTGCTGGCACCTTGGTGTACCAGGACGCGTTCTGGCTCACCGACTCGGTCGGGCTGCGTTAACCACCCACACATAACCGCCGTAACCAGCAGCCATCAGCAGTTATCGGCAGTTATCTGGTCTATGCGGTCACCGGGCGTGTTCGGTTCGCTAGTGTCAGGGTGTTGTGTTTAAGCGATTGATCTGGTTCAGCAGCGGTGCCGTGAGCGGTGCTGCAGGAGGGTGGTACGTCAAACGACGTATCCACCAGAAGCTACGACGGTTCACACCTGGCGGCGCCCGAGAACTGGCGGTGGCCCGAGCCAAACGCACCACCGCCGACGCAAAGATTGCACTCGCTGAAGCCCGTCGGTTGGCAATCGACTACAAAAAACAGAACAGCGCCAGCTAATTATCGGGATGCTCCCGCTGCTGTTGCCAGGAGTCCGGCACCCCCAAGCGTCGCAAGTCCGCTGGCAAGGAGCCACCCCCCATCAACGGCGAAATCGCCAGTGACGACGGCGATCGTTCCCACCGCCACAATGATTACGCCGATCATGCCGTAGATAAGGCGCATCAGCTGCCCTCCGCTCGAAGTTCGGCTGTGCCGAGGCCAACATTGATATTGAGATCGAGCGAGCCATTCTCGCCTTCGAACACCACAGCGCCGCTATCGACGTTCAGACCTTCGTCAAACGAGACAGAGTTCGTGTTGGGCCGGAAGTGTGAAACCTCGCCCGCCCTTGCCTGCAGTACCGCTTGGCCACCGGTGTCTTTGGACACGATGACGATCAGCTCACCAATACCGAGATCGATGTCGATCGTGTCGCTTCGTCCTTCGAAGTCGAGTTCAGATAGATCAACGACAAGTTGGCCAATGCCATGTTCGTAGGTGGTCTCGAGCTCGGCAATGGATGTTGGCCGATAGGTCGCTTCGCCAACGCCGTCGTTGAGCAAGCCATCAACGGCGGAGACAGGGACCAACGCCAACGCTGCCAGGATGCCGAGTGGAATGAGACCGCGGGCGCCACCGCTACGGAGTTGACCAGCCACGACACCAACACCGATAGTGACAACACCAATACCCAGCAGTCGCGTGGCGCTGACGTTCCACCAGTCGCCGGTTGACGCTGCGAGTCCAACTGCCGCCAGAAGTGCAAGCAGTGATAACACGGTCCAGGTAATCCGTTGCGGTTTGTGTTCCTTTGGTGCCGGTGGCTCGACGTAGGGAGGTGGAGGTGGAGCGACGTAGGTGCCTGGCCCACCAGGTGTCGGTGGCGGATAACTTGGTTCGAAGCCACTCGAAGGTTGGTAGTGCGCCGTTCCGGAGACGGGCGAGGCACCTGCGAAACCGGGTGTCATCGCGGTGTGCTGAGACAAGAGCCAGACGCCTCCACCGATAAGTGCGAGAGCGAGGACTGCCCAACTTCCGGTCACGATGCCGAAGGCCAACGCGAGGGCAGCGATGCCGAAGGTGAGCGTCAATGTTCGTTCGCTGGCAAGCGGTGTGGTGCGCGGAGCTTCGACGAGTCCCTCGGGTCGGAGCGGAATAATGAACCATGCGGCGACGTACACGAGGAACCCGATCCCGGTAATCGCAGCAACGAGCGTGGCTAACCGGACGATAGTCGGGTCGATTCGGAAGAACTCGGCGATGCCTGCTGACACGCCACCGAGCTTGCGGTCATGGCGGGACCTATAGATACGCCGAACCGGCGGTTGGGGGCCATACCCCGGCGGACCTGTCGGTGTCGGGGGCAACTGGCCTGTGGAGCCGGGCAGAGGTCCTGTTGCCTGGTCAGTGGGGTTCTGGTCAGGAGGATAATGGCCGTCACGGCCTGGCTCAGCATCAGCTTCGGTGGGGTCAGGTGCAGCGTTCACCGTGTCACCATCATCAGGCAGACTGGTGTTTGCCTCTGCAAGTACCACCTCGTCACCTGTCTGTTCTACCACTGGAGCGCCATCACCAGGGGCGGGGTCATCAAGGACGGGGTCATCAGTGGCGGTATCGCCGGAGGCGACACCCAGAGGAACGGCCTCGACAGCGTCGACAACGTCGGCAGTCGGGTTGATAGGGACGCCGATGAGATCCTCGACGGGCGACTGGTCATCGGTGTGTTCCGGCAGGTCTTCGGCCGGGCTATCAGCAGGGGGGAAGTTGGTCATAATCCCATGGTGAAGAAGAGACGAGCTCAGCGGTATCGGGATCGCCCCTGACTTATCCCTGAGACCCAGGATTCGCCTCAGGGGTTAACCGGGGTCGTCCCCGACAGGCACATCACGTTTGCCGTGCCACTATGGGGTGGTGAGTTCCCCTGTCGACACGCCCAGTGGGGCCCCGTCCCGTTCCGGTCCAGCGTTCGACGTATGGCAGCTCCCACGGCTCAACCCAGAAGACCGACTGGTGACCGGCACCGCCGCAGGTATCGCCCGAGAAGTCGGTATCGATCCGGCGTACGTCCGGGTGTCGTTTGTGGTGCTCTCGCTCGCTGGCGGGTGGGGCCTTGTGTTGTACGTGGCGGCATGGTTCTTCATGAGTCGACGTTCTCTGTCGGCAGAGCCCTATGTCCCGGTTGACAAGGCCGTGACACCGCAGGTCCGACTGATCGCGTCTGGCATGGTTTTCACCGGTCTGGTGGTGTTGTCGACCGTCTACGGCCTGTCGTTCCTTGGGCCGTTGGTGTGGCCCACGGTATTCATCGGTGCTGCGGTCGCGATCGGGCTTGATCGGAGCCGTCTCGATCGGCTTCGCCCGCTGGGTGACATGCAGAATCGCACCATTGGCACCAGGGTCGTACTTGGTCTGGCGCTGTTGTTCGCTGGTGTGATCAGCGCGTCGTTTGTGAGTTTGAGTTTCTGGCAGGCCATTGGCGGCATCGGTGTTGCCGCTCTGGTGCTGCTCGGGGCAGGCCTCGTGTTCGCTCCTGTCATCAGCAGCCTCGGTGCCGACTTGATGGCCGAACGACGCCGGCGGATCCGCAGCGAAGAACGAGCCGATATGGCTGCGCACCTGCACGATTCGGTGTTGCAGACGCTCACGCTTATCCAGAAACGTTCACACGACGCAAGCGTGGTCAGCCTGGCCCGCCGCCAGGAACGAGAACTACGCACCTGGCTGTTCGATGACAAGGCCATGCACCCGAATCTCGGGTTCCGTGCTGGCCTCGAAGCAGCCATGGCTGATGTCGAAGACAGGTACCAACTGCCGCTTGAAGTCGTGGTTGTTGGCGACTGCCCGACCGACGACGATGTGGCTGCGTTGTTACAGGCGACACGAGAGGCTGCGTCGAATGCGGCGACCCATTCAGGAGCTGCTCGCATCGACGTGTTTGCCGAGGTCGGACATGGGGCCATCGAGGTGTTTGTGCGGGACCTTGGTAGGGGGGTTTGACCCAGCCGATGTCGACACTGACCGAGCCGGCGTCCGAGACTCGATCATCGGGCGGATGGAACGCCATGGTGGCACCGCCGAAGTACACAGCAACACTGGGCAAGGCACCGAAGTCGAACTACGCATGCCGCGCCGTCAAGCCACGAACCCTGACGAAGTGGAGACCTTCTGATGACCGAACCAATTCGTGTGGTGCTGGTCGACGATCACGCGCTCGTGCGTGCAGGGGTGAGAGCCGAGATTGGCGATCACGTCAACGTTGTAGGCGAAGCCGACGATGTCGAAGGAGCGATCGACGTCATCTGTGCGCTCAAACCCGATGTTGTCCTGCTCGATGTCCATCTGCCGGGCGGCGATGGGCCAGCGGTTATCGAAGGTGTCAAGCGGGCCAACGTCGAGACCTGCTTCCTGGCACTGTCGGTGTCGGACGCAGCCGAAGACGTCATCGCCGTGATCCGCTCCGGCGCTCGGGGGTATGTGACCAAGGCGATCGACGGTTCTGAACTCATCGATGCAATCACACGAGTCGCCGCTGGCGACGCAGTGTTCTCGCCCCGACTCGCAGGGTTCGTCCTCGATGCGTTTGCCGGTCAGATCCCGGCTGCCGAGATCGACCCTGAGCTCGATCAGCTCACCAACCGGGAACAAGAAGTGCTTCGGTTGCTTGCACGCGGGTACGCCTACAAAGAAGTCGCATCCCGGCTTACTATCTCGGTGAAGACGGTCGAAACTCATGCGTCGTCGGTGTTACGCAAACTGCAACTGTCGAACCGGCACGAACTCAGTCGTTGGGCAGCACATCGCCGCTTGATCTAAAACTGAAGGGTCCGCCACCAGAGAGACCTACTGCGTATGTCCGACCAAGAACAGCCCGTGCTCTATGAGAAGACGGGGCATGTCGTCACAATTACCTACAACCGGCCAGAGCGACGCAACGCTATCAACGGAGCGATGCGCGACGAACTCAACGCTGCCTGGTTGCGCTTCCGAGACGACGAGGACGCCTGGGTGGCAATCATGACGGGAGCAGGAACCGTCTTCTGTGGTGGTGCTGACCTCAAAGATGGCACAGGCGCAACCGGCACCTTTGCAGGCACATATTGGGAGAAACCCACAGTGAACAGTTTCGAAAGCGGGCTTGAGCTGTTTAAGCCGGTCATCGCTGCGGTGAACGGGCCCTGCGTCGGCTACGGATTGACCGGCGTAAGTTTTGCCGATTTCGCGATTGCCAGCGATCGAGCAACGTTCTCGTATCCAGAAGTACGCATCGGTATCCCGACAATCGTTGGGTCGATTCGACTGCCTCGACGACTGAATTGGTCCGATGCCATGGAACTTCTGATGATCGGTGAACCAATCAGTGCTGAACGAGCCAAGGAAATGGGTTTGGTGTGGAAGGTCGTCGATCACGATGTTCTGATGGTCGAGGCGCGGGCACTGGCCGACAGGCTGGTCATGTCGGCCCCAATCGCCAGTCGCGTCGTCAAAGAAGTCGCAACACGAACCCGTGACATGGGCTGGACCGAGTCGGTCCGTTTCGGTGAGACGATGCGCATCGTTGCCAACCAGATGGACGACGCTAAGGAAGGCCTGGCGTCGTTCCGTGAGAAACGCCCACCGGAATGGAAAGGCAAGTGATCGCCCACATCGCGCGCACCTGCAGGGTCAGACCCCAGATGTGAGCGCCTGGAGGTTTGCCCGGATTGCACGATGGTCCGAGCCCATCTCTGGCAGGACCTGGGACCTGAGCACCTCGACCTGGCTGCTGACCAAGAGATGGTCGATCTGGCTATGGGGCCGTTTCGCTGGAAAGGTACGGCCTCGGACCGCAGAACGTAGTGGCGTGGTGTCGCGTCGCACGACGGGCCCCCACATGTTGAGGTCGCCGACGACGATGTCGTTGTTGGCCGCTGTCACCTTGAGTTCGCGTCGCTCCCGCATCCATGCACGAGGTGTCGTGGACCGGACCAGATGGATCCCGTAGAGATGGGCAGCAGCGATGGTGAGCCCGGAGTCGACCAGTTCCGCTCGCACGATCGCACGCTGCCCGAAATTGCCAAATTGCGGCATGATCTGCGGTGGAAGCGGCCGAGTAGGGATCCTCGTGAGCATGACCATGCGCCACGGCACGGTTTCGCGTTTGCGGCTGGGGCGATCTGCTACCCATTGATGGAGGTCATAATCCAGCCTTTCGGCCAGTTCCTCGGCCCACATGGCCTTAGGTTGGCCAAAACGCCACGCTTCTGGCAGCACCAGTACGTCGGCGTCGAGGGCCTCAAGATCATCTTCGATACGTAGATTAGGTGTCCACGCTCGGCGGTTTGCGGTGTGATGCAGACCTTGGAAGATGTTCCATGACACGATTGTGAATGGCTTGCTCACGCAGCGAAGGTAGTCCGTTTCGAGCGCACGGCGGCGACAGTGCCGGTATTCACGCTTGACCCCACATCACTTCACGTAGACTTCGCCGCCATGGAAGCCCGTGACCTACGCAAAGCGTTCCGAGACTATTTCGTGTCCAAGGACCACACCGCGGTCGAGAGTGCGAGTTTGATTCCACATGACCCCACCGTGATGTTCACGGTCGCGGGCATGGTGCCGTTCAAGCCGTACTTCGTCGGTGAAGAGACCCCTCCGTACAAACGTGCAGTCACTGTGCAGAAGTGCGCCCGAGCCGGCGGTAAACACAACGACCTCGACGAAATTGGTCGCACCAAACGCCATCTCACCTTCTTCGAGATGATGGGAAACTTCAGCTTCGGTGACTACTTCAAGACCGACGCCATCCCTTTTGCTTGGGAGTTCACAACCGAGGTACTGGGTCTTGACCCTGAACACCTCTGGGTCACGGTGCACCTGAGCGACGACGAGGCTGAACAGATCTGGATCGACGAGGTCGGCGTGCGCCCCGAGCGGGTGCAGCGACTCGACGAAGACAACTATTGGAAGATGGCAGACACCGGCCCCAACGGTCCATGTTCTGAGCTGTTCATCGACAAGGGCGCTGCCTTTGGAGCCGATGGAGGCCCCGCCCATGGCGGCGACGAGCGCTTCCTAGAGTTCTGGAACCTGGTGTTCATGCAGTATGACACCAAGGAAAGTGGCGAGAAGGTCCTTCTTCCCGCACCAAGCATCGATACCGGAGCTGGCCTCGAACGTATTCTCACCCTGCTGCAGGGTGTCGACTCGGTTTTTGAGATCGACGAAATGAAACGTCTGGTCGACAAGGCCTGCGATCTGTCCGGCCTGGTCTACGGCAAGGACGAGGCCAGCGACGTGTCGGCCCGCATTCTGGCTGAGCACAGCCGGGCCATGACCTTCCTGATCAGCGATGGTGTCTTCCCCAACAACGAAGGCCGGGGTTATGTGTTGCGTCGCATCATGCGTCGTGCCATTCGCCATGCCTACATGCTTGGTGTAAATGACCTCATCACCCCCCACCTCGTCGACGAAGTTGTCGCCATCATGGGCAGCGACTATCCGGAAATCGTCGAGAACCATGAGTTGGTGACCGGCATCGTCGTGCGAGAAGAAGAAAGTTTCCGCAAGACCCTCAAACAGGGTTCGATCATGCTCGATGCCGAACTCGATGGGCTCGAAACCGGACAAAAACTCTCCGGCGCCACTGCCTTCCAGCTCCATGACACGTTCGGGTTCCCGCTCGAGGTCACCGAGGAAATTGCTGCAGAGCGCGACGTCGTCGTGAACACCGAAGAGTTCGAGACCCATATGGGCGAACAGCGTGATCGCGCTCGAGCTGACCAGAAGGCCAAGAGCGGCGCTGGCGACGATGTAAGCCAGTTCGTTTCCTTGGTCGATGAACACGGCCCGACCGAGTTCACTGGCCGCCACGAACACGAATCAACCGCCACGGTGCTGGCGGTCACCGACGCTGGTGTGGTGCTTGATCGCACGCCGTTCTACGCCGCATCCGGTGGCCAGATCGGCGATACCGGATTCGTTACTGGTGCAATGGGTCCGCTCGACATTACCGACACGACCTATGTGGTCCCCGGGCTTCACCTCCACCATGCAGAACATGCATCGTCCAAGCTGCATGTGGGCGACACCGTGACCGTGACCATCGACGGCGACCGTCGTGCCTCAATTATGCGGAATCACACCGGTACCCACCTGCTCCATGCTGCGCTCCGCGAGATTCTTGGCGACCATGTGAAACAGCAAGGTTCGTGGGTTGGCCCTGACCGGCTTCGGTTCGACTTCAGTCACTACGACGCGGTCACGCCCGAACAGATGGCACAGATCGAGGACTTCGTGAATGCCGAAGTACTGGCGAACCCGGACACCAGCCATGAAGAAATGTCGATGGACGATGCCAAGGACAAGGGCGCCATTGCGTTCTTCGGCGACAAATACGGCGATGTCGTACGCGTGCTCGAGGCTGGCCCGAAGTCCGTCGAACTCTGCGGCGGCACCCATGTGCATCGCCTGGGCGATATCGGACCGATGAAGATTCTGTCCGAAGGATCGATCGGTTCAAGCGTTCGTCGCATCGAGGCTGTGACAGGTACTGGACCAATCGAACGGCTCCGCGAGGAAGAAACCCGCATCGCTCAGATGGCAGATGTCTTGGGCGTGCCAATTCCTGAAGTCGTCGATGGAGCAAACAAGCGCGTGGCCGAGATCAAGGCGCTGCGATCCGAGATCGCCGACCTGCGGCGCCAGCTCGCGGTTGGCCAGTCCGGCACGCTCGCTGCTAAAGCAGTCGACGGCGTCGTCGTGGAGCGGGTCGAAGGACTCGACCGAGACGGTGTTCGCGATCTTGCCGTAGCAATCCGAGACACCGATGGTGTCGATGTTGTCGTGCTCGGGTGCGCTCCCGAAGGTGGCGGCGTCACCCTGGTGGCCGCTGCGAGCGCCGATGGCCCTTTCAGCGCAGGCGAACTCATCGCCGATGCCGCCAAGCTCATCAAGGGTGGCGGCGGCAAAGGTGCTGACCTGGCAGTTGCCGGTGGCAAGGATCCTGAAGGACTCGACGCAGCCCTCGAGACCGCTCATCAAGCAGCGCTATCAGTCCTTGCGTAGATCCGGCGTGGCCCAATCCACTGTGCACCTGGGGTCTGACCCCCGGTGCACAGGTAGGAAGATGGACCGCGCATGACTGAGAACTCGCGAATGGCTGAGAACTATGGTCGCGTGATTGGCGTGGACCTTGGTGATTCGCGTGTCGGGATTGCGCTGAGCAATCCAGATCGCACATTGGCGAGCCCACTTGAGGTCCTCAAACGAACCGGCAATCTACATCGTGACATCGCCAAAATTGTCGACGAGTGGGAAGCCACGGTTGTTGTTGTCGGCCTGCCGTTGTCGCTCGACGGGTCGATGGGACCTGCCGCGAAGAAGGCGGTAAAGGAAGTTACACGGATGGGTGCCACCCTGCGGGTACCTATCGAGACCTACGATGAACGGCTGACAACCGTCACCGCCGAACGATTGATGACCGATGCTGGGCTCGATAGCCGAAACCAGCGCAAAGTCGTCGACAAGATCGCTGCTGCGATCATGCTGCAGGCGTGGCTCGATCGCCAGGCACACATCTACCGCGAACATGACTGACCTCACCACAACCGATTCGGACGCATCTCGCGGTGGTCAACAGCGCGCGCACCCCGGCCCCGACTTCGATCCCATGCTCCCCACCGGCGCCGTTCCGCCACGGGGAGGTATCGACCCGCTCTCGCCCGACTTCCACGACCCAAACTACGACCCTGAAGAGTGGGAGCGTCTTCCGCGGCGCACCACGTTTGGTTTTCGCCTTGGTGTCATCGCTCTCATCGTGCTGCTGGGCGGGGCGTTTCTCTACTCGCGTGCCAACGCATGGTTGGACAGCCAAATCGATCCACCAGGGTTGCAGGGTGACCGACTGGTACTTGAGGTTCCATCAGGCGCAACCGATAGTGATGTCATGCGGATCCTGGCCGATGCGGGGATCATCTCGAATTCGACCGTGGCGCAGTATTGGATCCGGGCGAACGAGGTCGGCGAGTTCCAGGCTGGTGACTACGAGTTCCGCGAGAACAGCTCCTTCGATGAGGCCGTCGCCGTGTTACGAGCCGGTCCGCTTCCGCCGGTCTTCAAACGATTGACGCTCCCCGAGGGCCTGTGGAGTGGCGATATGCGTAATGTCATGCTGGACAACCTGGCGCTGCTCGACCCGGGAGATCTCGACGAGGCCATGAATAACGGCCAGATTCGTAGCCAGTTTCAGCCTGTTGGTGAACAATCGCTCGAAGGACTCATGTTCCCGGCGACCTATCAGATCGGCGAAGACGAATCGGCGAACGAACGGGCCATGGTCCAGCGGTTGGTGAACACCATGGACACGGTGCTCATTGAGCTTGGTGTTGACCAAGGACTGCGACTCGAGAATGGCCTCGAACTCTCACCGTATGAATTGATCATCGTCGCATCGATGATCGAAGAAGAAGCCAAACTCGACGAAGACCGGGCCAAGATCGCCCGCGTCATCTACAACCGCCTCATCGATGGCGAGGCCCTCGGTATCGACGCAACCACCATCTACGGCGTGCACCTCGAACGGTGCGCCGAGGACTTCCGATGTTCGAATCCCAGCACTGGTTTCAGCTGGTATGACCCCGAGTTGTTCCAATCACAGCTCGACGACACAACCGCCCCGTACAACTCACGAGTGGTGCCTGGTTTGCCACCAACGCCGATCTCGTCGCCAGGCCGCGCATCGCTCAGTGCTGCTCTCAATCCCGAACCGGGTCCATGGAAGTGGTACGTGCTCATCGACACCGACGGTCGACACTTCTTCACCGACAGTTTCGCTGAGTTCGAACAAGCAGCAGCTGAAGCCCGCGCCAACGGCGTCTTCTGACCTCTATGGCACTAAACATCACCGGGACCACTCGGTTAGCAGCCGTTATTGGTGACCCAGTTCGCCACTCCATGTCGCCCCAGATCCACAACGCCGCGTTTGCTGCCTGTGCTATCGACGGGGTGTACGTGGCACTGCCGGTGGCCCACGGAGATGCCGGTCAGGCGGTCGCAGCGATGCGGGCTTTCGACTGGTTCGGATTGTCGGTCACAATGCCGCACAAACAGTCTGTGATGGCAGCGTGCGACGAACTCACGCCGACCGCCGAGATGCTTGGTGCCGTGAACTGTGTGTTCTGGCACGACGGCAAGATCGTGGGCGATAGCACCGACGGCCAAGGTTATGTTCGTGGGCTGAAAGCAGAACTCGACCTCGACGTTGCAGGCTTGGAGTGCGCGCTCGTGGGCGCCGGGGGAGCGGCGGGTGCCGTTGCTCGGAGCTTGGCCGATCACGGTGCTGCCAGCGTCACGGTCATAAACCGAACTGTCGAGAAGGCCGAGTTGGTTGCGGCTCTTGCGGGTGAGGCTGGTCGAGTAGGCTCGATGGACGAACTGGCGAACGCAGACCTCGTCATCAACGCCACGCCGATTGGAATGGGTTCGACCGATTTCGTAGATGCCGTACCGTTTGATGTAGCCGCGCTCCGTAACGACGCGGTTGTGAGCGACCTGATCTATCACCCTGCTGAAACCCGACTCTTGGCCGAAGCCCGGACCCGAGGGCTACGGACACAGAACGGTCTGGCAATGTTGGTGCATCAAGCCGTGGTCCAATTCGAACATTGGACCGGAGTCGCGGCTCCTGTCGATGCCATGACCTCGGCCATAACATCATCGCTGGCCTCTCGGACCGAGTCCTAGAGTCAATCGGCGGCTATGGAGTCGGGGCTTCAGCGATTACTGCTCAGATGATGCGTCACGAGAGCCGTAAGATGGCGTCGTGATCATCGTTCCTGTTGAGTTGGCCGACCGCAGCTACAGCGTCATTGTTGGAGACGGCGCGGTGACCGAGCTGGGTTCCTTGGTTCCGGCCAAAGCCCGCCGTGCCGCAATCGTGACCCAGTCCAGCATCCCCGTCCAGGTGGAGACTGGCATCGAACAGAAGACCTTCGTCATCGGCGAGGGTGAGCAGCACAAAACTCTGTCGACGGTCGAAACATTGTGTCGAGGTTTCGCCGAGTGGGGTATGACCCGTAATGACGTCGTTGTCGGGGTGGGCGGAGGCATCGTGACCGATGTTGCTGGTTTCGCAGCTTCGGTCTATCACCGGGGTATCGCTGCGCTCTATGTGTCCACCACCCTTCTGGGGCAGGTCGACGCTGCCATTGGTGGCAAGACCGGGGTGAACTTGCCCGAAGGCAAAAATCTGGTCGGTGCGTTCTGGCAGCCAAGTGGCGTGATCTGCGACACTGCGACGCTGGCCTCGTTGCCCGAGCGAGAATTCCGGGCCGGCTTGGGCGAGATCGCCAAGTACCACTTTCTGGGCGGTGGCCAACTCGATGCGCAAGAACTTCCTGAACGCGTCGCCAACTGCGTGCGAATTAAGGCCGACGTGGTTGCCGAAGACGAGCGCGAGGGTGGTCGTCGAGCCATCTTGAACTACGGCCACACGCTGGCGCACGCCTTGGAGATCGAAGGCGCCTTTGATCTACGCCACGGCGAGGCAGTCGCTATTGGTGTGGTCTATGCCGCCGAGGTCGCTCGTCGTCTCGGCCGTATCGATGATGCTGCGGTGAACGAGCACCGTCGGGTCATCGCCGAATACGGTCTGGTGGACCGGTTGCCCGAAGGCACGAACCGCGACCAGGTACTTGCACTGTTCTCGCGAGATAAGAAAGCTCTCGACGATGTCACCATGGTGCTCGATGGGCCTGCGGGTGTTGAGACTGTCGTCGGCCCTGATAGCGGTGTGCTTCGCGAAGCACTCGACGCAATGGTATGAAATCGTCGATGGGTCCTGGGCCCCAGCATCTAGCACCCCAGCATCTGGCACCGCTGCTCGTGGCGCATCGAGAGGCGCGGGCTCTTGCCGAGATCGCTTGCCACGAGATCGATGCGCTGATCGTGACTTCACCGACAAATATTCGTTGGCTTACAGGCTTCTCCGGATCGAACGCGACCGTCGTTGTCTACGACGCGGACATCACGTTGTTCACTGATTCTCGGTACGCAGATCGGGCGCCGGTCGAGCTGGCGGCGGCAGCGAGTTCTGCAGAAATCGTGATCGCCAGAGCCACATTGGGTGACGAAATCCAGGAGCTCCTGGGTCGCGCCGAGTTGGTAGGGCTCGAGGCCGAACACGTGAGTTGGGCACAACAACGCCGGATTGGCGAGGAATGGCTTCCTGAGCAGACGATCGTGCCCACTATTGCTCTTGTCGATCAGCTTCGGTCGCAGAAAGATGATGGCGAGATTGCTCGCATTCGTGCCGCTGCCGAGATCGTCGACGCCGCGCTGACTGTCGTGCGGCCGCTGCTTGCCCAACAACCAACCGAACGTGACTTTGCCCGTGCACTCGATGCGTCGATTCGCTCCGGCGGTGCTGATGACCTGGGTTTTGACACGATCGTTGCCTCTGGCCCCAACGGAGCTATTCCACATCATGCGCCCGGCAATCGCACGATTGAACGTGGCGACCTGGTGATCGTCGACGTAGGGGCAATGGTCCATGGGTACCGCAGCGACATGACCCGTACCTTCTGCGTCGGGCCAATGAGTCCTGAACAGCGGCACCACTACGACACCGTTCTTGCGGCTCAGCAGGCAGGTGTTGACGCCATGGTCGCCGGAGCAGGTACCGCCCAGGTTGATGCAGCAGCTCGGACGGTTATTGCCGACGCTGGGTGGGCCGACAGTTTCACCCATGGCACCGGTCACGGCGTGGGCCTGGACATCCACGAGTTGCCTCGTGTCGCCAAAGATGTGCCCGATGTCTATGAACTGGGGACGGTCGCGACCGTAGAGCCAGGGGTGTACCTGAAGGGGAACGCCGGTGTCCGCATCGAAGACACCTGTGTCGTCACCACGAGTGGAGCCGAACGACTCACAGGTTTCCCTAAGGACCCCGAAGTTTTGTAAGCACCTTTGTAGCGACCGGAACGGTTGATGTCCAAGGAAGTCAGCCGCGGGTGACCGCTACTCGATGTCTTCGGAGCCTGCGGTCAACGGGCGTGTGCTGGTGCTTCGACCCGCCGTTGCAAGGAGCAGGTCGGGACCTGCAGGACTCGGAGACGAACCTGAACACGGCCCGTATTTCCTCCAAAGACTTCTCGTTCCGCCAGTGACGAAGTTGGTGCCCGAATTCGGGGTGTGACGTCGGCTCTCGAATGGGCCCGACGCGGTTAGCCTGCTGGCCATGGCAGTTATCTCGACCAGCGACTTCAAGACAGGCATGACGCTTCAGATCGACAACAACCTGTTCCAGGTCGTCGATTTTCAGCACGTCAAGCCCGGCAAAGGTCCCGCATTCGTTCGCAGTACGTTGCGTAATTCGCGCACCGGTGCGGTGATCGACAAGACCTGGCGCGCCGGCGAAAAGACCGAACGTGCCATGATCGACAAGCGCGAAATGCAGTACCTGTATAATGATGGCACCGCGTATGTGTTCATGGATACCGAGAGCTACGACCAGATAAACGTTATGCCCGTATCGCTCGGTGACGCCGCGAATTATCTCGTCGAGACCGCAAATGCCGTCATGCTGATGCATGGCGATGAGATCATCGGCGTCGACCTGCCCTCGAGTGTCGAACTGACGATCGCCGAAACCGAACCAGGGATCCAGGGCGACCGGGTGTCAGGTGCAACCAAGCCAGCGACCCTTGAGACAGGCCTTGTGGTGCAGGTGCCGCTGTTCATCGAACAGGGCGAAAAGATCAAGGTTGCCACCAGCAACGGCGAGTACACCGGTCGGGCCTGACATGGCCGATGTCGCGTCACTTGGGCCGGGGCGGCGCGAGGCTCGGGAACGAGCGATTGGTTTGCTCTACGAGAGCGAAGCCCGCGAACTCACGGTTGAAGTGTTACTGGGGGAGCAGCCGCTTACCCCAGCGAACTATGTCGTGGCCGTGCTCGAAGGTGTCGAGTCCCGTCGAGACGAGATCGATGCGCTGATCAACAGCCACGCCGAGGGGTGGACGGTCGATCGACTACCAAATGTGGACCGAGCCATTCTTCGGCTTGCCATCTGGGAGCTTGTCGCCCAACCCGATGTTCCTGCTGCTGTCGTCATGGACGAGGCCGTTGAACTGGCCAAGGAATATTCAACCGAACGTTCGTCGAGTTTCGTCAACGGCGTGCTTGATTCCGTTGCTCGCCAGGTTCGCCCAGACTGACCGTCGGCCACAACCATGACGGCCATAAGCATGACACCCCGGCTTCAGATCGATGGTGCGGTGTTGCGGCCATGGGCGCTCACCGATGCGGAAACGCTGGTCACTGGTTGGTCGGATCCAGATGTGGCCGCGTGGAACTCGGTTCCATCTACACCCACGGTGGCCTTGGCCACTCGTTGGATTGCTGGGGTCCACGACCGAGCGGCCAACCGCCAGTCGATCGACTGGGTGATCCAGAGCCACGATACGAATGGTGTCGTGGGTGAGGTCGGGTTATCCGGCTTTAGTGATGCTCATCGAGGTGCTCTGATTGGGTATTGGCTGCTCCCGGCGGGTCGAGGGCACGGATGTGCCACGGCTGCAGTTTCTGCCGTGACCAAGTGGGCCCATCAGACACTTTCGCTTGACACGATTGTTGCCAGATGCAACACCAGCAACACCGCATCACAACAGGTTGCGGCCCGTGCTGGTTATCGACATGAACGCTCCGATCCAACCGGGCATCAACTGTGGATTAGTCGAACGCGCGAGAGCTGACTGCTGCTAGGTTCGGGGACTGACCGTGAAGTGGGTTCCGTGAGGCCCAGACGGACAGGAGGAACGTCCTATGGGCGAACGTGAACGTAGAGGCGCGCCACCCTATGGCGGGAATTTTGTTTCCCGGGCCCAGGTGATGGATGCCGATCAGATCCGACGAGCCGTTAAACGTATGGCCCACGAGATCGTTGAACGTAACGGCGGCCTGGCCGACCTGGTCATCGTCGGGTTGCAAACCGGTGGTATTGAACCTGCGATCCATCTGGTCGAGGCGCTCGAGGCCATCGAGGGCATCAGGTTGCCCCTCGGCACCGTTGATGTTGCGTTCCACCGCGACGACATTGGCCTGCGCCCCGTGTTACCAGAGGCCCCAACTGAGATCCCAGTCGAATTAACCGGACAGACCGTGATCCTGGTCGACGATGTTTTGTTCACCGGCCGAACCGTTCGGGCGGCGCTCGACGCACTCACCGATTTCGGTCGGCCCCAGGCAGTGCAGCTGGCAGTGATGGTCGATCGCGGCCATCGCGAGTTGCCAATTCGTGCCGACTATGTCGGCAAAAACCTGCCCACTGCCCGCAGCGAAGCTGTCGCGGTGACCATGCACAGCGTCGAACTCGGCGAGATGGTTAAATGAAGCACCTTCTCTCGATCGATGAGTTGAGCGAGGCTGATCTACGGGAGATTCTGCGAATCACACCGTCATTCGCCGAGGTCGCCCAACGGCGCATAGCCAAGGTCCCGGCACTCCGAGGCCAGACCGTGGCACTGCTGTTCTACGAAGACTCCACCCGCACCCGATTGTCGTTCGAAGTCGCTGCCAAACGACTGTCTGCCGACACATTAAACGTGTCGGTCAAAACGTCGTCGGTGAACAAAGGCGAATCGTTACGCGACACGGCCGAAACCATCGAGGCAATGGGCATCGATGCCGTGGTGGTTCGTCACCGCTCCTCGGGTGTGCCGTGGCAACTCACCAAATGGCTCGACGCGTCGGTGATCAATGCCGGCGACGGATGGCATCAACACCCGACCCAAGCGTTACTCGACTGCTTCACCTTGCAGCAGAAACTCGGCGATCTGGCAGGAAGCCACATCGTGCTTGTTGGCGATATCAAACACAGCCGGGTCGCCCGGTCCGATGTGCAAGCCCTGACCATGTTGGGCGCCGAGGTCACGCTGGTCGCACCTCCGACACTGCTGCCGCCGGCAATCGGTACCTGGCCGGTTCGCACGTCTCATGACCTGGATGCGTCGCTAGTCGATGCGGATGCGGTGTATCTGCTGCGTATGCAAAGCGAGCGACAGCACGAGGCGTTGGTGCCGGACCTACGCGAGTACAGCACGCTCTATGGACTCACCGCTGCCCGGGCAGCGAAGCTGAGCCCGCACGTGCCGATACTGCACCCCGGCCCCATGAACCGTGGTGTTGAGATCGCGGCCGATGTACCCGACCTCGAACAAGTAGTGGTCGTTGATCAGGTGCGCAACGGCGTGGCCGTCCGCATGGCCGTGCTCTTTCTCTTATTGGGGTCTGGCGTCAACGATCTGCCAAAGGTCCATGCTCAACCTCAAGCCGATGCCAACGTCGGAACAGCCGTATGACTGCCCTGATCATCAGAGGCGGCACCGTCATCGACTCCACCGGGACACGCACCGAAGATGTTGGCGTCGTCGACGATCGGATCGTCGACGTCGCAGCGGCCCCAGATTCTGCAACCGTTATCGACGCCACCGGCTGTGTTGTGTCGACTGGCCTGGTTGACCTCCATGCCCACATGGGGGAGCCGGGTGACGAAGCAGCTGAGACCATGGAAAGTGGTGGTCGTGCCGCTGTCCTAGGCGGTTTCACAACCGTGTTGGTTATGCCGAATACGATGCCGCCGGTCGACACTGCCGCGGTCGTTGAGCACATTCGAACGTTGGCCAACGCAGCGCTGTGTCATGTCGAAGTGGCTGGGTGTATCACCGTCGACAGAGCCGGCACCCATCTCGCTCCGCTGGGTGAACTGGCCGAGGTCGGCGTCCGTTTCGTAACCGACTGTGGCGCCGGCGTGCAGAACCCGCTGCTCCTGCGGCGAGCGCTCGAGTACACAACGCCGTTCGGTCTTACGATTGCCCAGCCCGCTGACTGTGTCGAGCTCAGCGTTGGTGCCGAGATGCACGAGGGCGAGTGGTCAAGTTGGCTCGGCTTGCCTGGTGCGCCGTCCGAAGCCGAGGAGATCATGGTTATGCGTGACATCGCGCTGGCTCGGCTGACCGGTGCACGGTTGCACTTTCAGACATTGTCCACGGCTCGGTCGTTTGCACTCGTGGCCGAGGCCCAGCGCGCAGGTATCAGGGTGAGCGCGGAGATCGCAGCGCACCATCTTGTGTTATGTGATGCCGATCTCTCCACGTACGACACCAGTCGTAAAGTTGAGCCGCCGCTCCGCGAACTGTCGGATGTCGCGGCGGTACGCCATGACGTTTCCTCAGGCCTTATCGACTGCATCGTGAGTGATCACACGCCTCATTCGACCGACCGCAAGGAACGTCCTTTCGACGCTGCCGAAGCTGGTTCTGTCGGGCTTGAAACCGCACTGGCCGTTGCTCTAAGCCAAGACATCGCTATCAGTCAGGTGCTGCGAGCAATGAGTTGGCGGCCAGCAGAACTCCTTGGCCTCGGCAGCCCATCTGCACGTACGATCACCCCCGGCGTAACCGCCAACTTGACCATCCTTGACCCCCACGAAAGGTTCACCGTGTCCACACAAACACAAGCCACTGCAGGCACAAACAGCGCGTTCGAAGGCGCTGAGCTGCGAGGCCGAGTGCGAACGACCATCGTTGATGGCCGTGTAGTGGTACACGAAGGCGAGATCACACAATGAGCGCAACGAATCCACACAAAGTTGTCGAGGCCGCACTGGTATTGGCCGATGGCACGGTGTTCGAGGGCGAAGCCTTCGGAGCAGCCCCGGCCAGTGGTGTTGCCACCGGCGAGGTCGTGTTCAACACCGTCATGTCGGGCTACCAGGAGGTGATCACCGATCCGTCCTATGCCGGCCAGATCGTGACTTTTACCTACCCACACCTTGGAAATTACGGCGTCAATAGCGCCGATCACGAGAGCCGCAGGCCATTCCTGCGTGGTGTTATTGCCCGCGATATACCCCGTCGGCATAGCAACTGGCGAAGCGAAACTGACCTCACCAGTTTCCTGGTGGAACACGGCGTAGCAGGCATTGCCGGCATCGATACCCGACGCCTGACCCGTCATATTCGCGATACTGGCGCCATGCCAGGCGCGTTCGGCACAGCCGACGAAGCCACGTTGCGAGCTGCTGCGGTTGCCGAACCTGGCACCGATGGGCTCGACATGGCTGCGACGGTTACGTGCGACTCTCCGTACAGCGTCGCCTCGGCACGTGCCGACAACAAGGCCCCGTGGAACATGATCGCCGTCGACTTCGGCATCAAGTCCACCATCCTGGATCAGCTGGCGTTATTAGGCGGGGTCACGGTTGTGCCTGCGTCCACCGCTGCTGCAACCATTCTTGAGCACAAACCTGACGGCGTGTTCTTGTCGAACGGTCCAGGTGACCCTGAAGGTGTTGTTGGCGCCACCGAGATGATCGATGGTCTTCTGGGCGAGGTACCAGTTTTCGGTATCTGCCTGGGCCACCAGCTGCTTTCACTCACGCTTGGTTTACCTGCCTTCAAGCTGCCGTTTGGGCATCACGGTGGCAATCATCCCGTGCGTAACCTGGCCGAGGGCACCGTGGAGATCACCAGCCAGAATCACAACTTCTGCGTGGCCGACGACTTGGTAAACGGTGTCGAGATCACGCATATCAATCTCAACGACCAAACAGTCGAAGGAATCCGCAGCCTTGATGTGCCTGCATTCAGCGTGCAGTACCACCCCGAAGCGGGGCCGGGACCACACGACAGTCGCTACTTGTTCGAACGATTTGACCAGCTCATGACCGACGTACATGGTCAACCCCAGGGAGGTCAGGGCTGATGCCTCGCCGCGATGATATTTCGAGCATCCTGCTGATTGGTTCTGGTCCAATTGTGATTGGCCAGGCCTGTGAATTTGACTACTCGGGCACCCAGGCATGCCGAGTGTTACGAGACGAGGGTTACCGAGTCATCCTGGCGAACTCGAACCCGGCCACGATCATGACCGACCCCGAGTTTGCCGACGCGACCTACATCGAGCCGCTCACACTCGAAGTGCTGACCGAGATCATCAAGGTCGAGAAACCCGATGCGCTCCTGCCAACACTCGGCGGCCAAACTGCGCTGAACCTGGCCATGGAAGCGGTCGAGGCCGGGGTGCTCGATAAGTACAACGTTGAGCTCATCGGCGCCGACGCCGAAGCAATTGCCACCGCCGAGGACCGTGAACGATTCAAGATCGCCATGATCGAGATCGGTCTTGAGGTGCCGCTGTCGGCATCAGCCCGAGGCACCGGCGACACCAAACAGGAACAGCTCGAAACGGGTATGGCCAAGGCCCGAGAAGCTGTCGAGACGATTGGACTGCCAGTTATTATCCGCCCGGCGTACATCCTTGGCGGCAAGGGCACAGGCTTCGCCCACACCATGGAAGAATTCGAGTTCGTGGCCAGCCACGGCCTCGAATCGAGCCCCATTTCTGAGATCCTGATCGAAGAATCGATCAAGGGCTGGAAAGAATTCGAACTCGAGGTCATGCGTGACCATGCCGACAACTGCGTGGTTGTGTGTGCGATCGAGAACCTCGATCCCATGGGTGTACATACTGGCGATTCGATCACGGTTGCTCCAGCGCAGACGCTGACCGACGTTGAATACCAAAAGATGCGCGACGATGCCTTTGCTGTCATGCGCCGAGTCGGCGTCGAGACCGGGGGCTCGAACGTGCAGTTCGCTGTTGACCCCGTCGATGGCCGCCAGGTTGTTATTGAAATGAATCCCCGTGTGAGTCGTTCCTCGGCGCTTGCGTCCAAAGCAACCGGCTTCCCAATCGCCAAGATCGCGGCTCGGTTGGCTGTTGGGTACACACTCGACGAAATCCCGAATGACATCACCGAGAAGACCCCGGCGAGTTTCGAACCAACCATCGACTATGTCGTCACCAAGATTCCTCGGTGGAACTTCGAGAAGTTCAGCGGCACACCGTCGGTACTCGGATCACAGATGCAAGCGGTCGGCGAAGTTATGGCCATTGGTCGGACCTTCACCGAGTCGTTGCAGAAGGCGCTGCGTTCACTCGAACTTGGCCGGTTCGGGCTCAACTGTGATCCAGGCGAGGCGCTCCTTGACGAGGTTCCAATCGACGAACTGCTCGCCCAGTCAGCCATCGGTACGCCTGAACGGATCTGGGAACTCGAAGCCGTGCTCCGTCGGGGTAAGACGGTCGACGAGGTCTACGAAGCGACCAAGGTTGACCCGTGGTTCCTCGATCAGATGCTGGTGATTTCTGAAGAACGGGCTCGTCTCGAAGCTGTTGGATTCGCGGCCATGGGTCGGGCTGACTGGCGTCGGGCCAAACGCCATGGATTCAGCGACGAACAGCTTGCGTACCTGTGGCAGGTCGAGCTCACTACTGTCCGTGCCGCTCGCCGGGAAGCAGGTGTCTTCCCCACATATAAGACCGTAGATACCTGTGGCGCCGAGTTCGAAGCCGACACGCCGTATCACTACTCGACATGGGAAGACGACAGCGAGGTTGCGCCGAGCGATCGTCCCAAGGTCATTATCTTGGGATCGGGGCCGAATCGCATTGGTCAGGGCATCGAGTTCGACTACTGCTGCGTCCACGCCAGCTTCGCACTACGCGACGCCGGTTATGAGACCATCATGGTCAACTGCAATCCCGAGACGGTATCGACCGACTACGACACCAGCGACCGGTTGTATTTCGAACCGCTGACTTACGACGATGTCATGAACATCATCGAGGCCGAGATCGCTTCAGCCGAAGCCGGTGGCGGCCCAGGTATTGCCGGCATCATCGTGAGCCTTGGTGGCCAGACACCACTGAAACTGGCTGGTGAATTACCCCGTGAGCTGATTGCTGGCACAAGCCCGGACTCAATCGACCTGGCCGAGGACCGCGAGCGGTGGAATGCGCTGTGTGAACGACTCGACATAGCGCAACCTCCGGGCGGTACTGCGACCACTGTCGAAGAAGCTATTGCCGTGGTCAACAAGGTTGGATACCCGGCACTTATGCGCCCGTCGTATGTCCTTGGCGGCCGGGCCATGACCATCGTGCACGACGAGCAAGGCTTGCGCGATGCAATGGCCGAACTCGCCTCGATGGGTTCGTTGGGACGCGAGGGCGGTCTATCCGCAGAACGCCCGGTGCTTGTCGATCGATTCCTCGAAGATGCGATCGAAGTCGATGTTGACTCGATTCGTGACAGCACCGGTGAAGTACTCATCGGCGGGATCATGGAACACGTCGAAGAAGCCGGTGTGCACTCTGGTGATAGCGCGTGCATGATTCCCCCGCAATCACTGCCGCCGCAAACAATTGCTGACCTCGAGGCGGTGACCGCAGCGCTTGCCACTGAGCTCGAAGTCATTGGGCTGCTCAACGTGCAGTTCGCAGTCACCAACGATGGGGGAGAACGCGAGATCTATGTGCTCGAGGCCAACCCTCGTGCATCGCGAACCGTGCCGTTTGTGGCCAAGGCAACGGGGCGTCCGTTGGTGAAGATCGCAACCCGGGTCATGCTGGGTGCGAGCCTGGAAGAACTGCGCTCCGAAGGCATGCTTGGCGATATCGCCCCTGGCGACCATGTTGCGGTCAAAGAAGCTGTCTTGCCGTTTAACCGCTTCCCCGAGAGCGACCAGTTACTCGGTCCAGAAATGCGCAGTACGGGCGAAGTTATGGGTATCGACTTGGGAGTCGGCCTGGCATTCGCCAAGAGCCAGATTGCTGCGGGTACCAAGATGCCAGACGCTGGCGCGATCTTCTTCAGCGTGGCCGACCGCGACAAGGCAATGGGCATCGAGGCGGCCCGTAGTTATGCCGAACTGGGTTTCGACATCATTGCGACCGCCGGCACAGCTGCTGCCCTTCGGGCTGAGGGCGTCGAGGTAGCCGGTGTTGCCGCAAAGGTCGGAGCGCCAGCCGGCGAACATGATGGCAGCGTGTCGCTTCCCGACGCGGTCGAACTGATTGAAAAACAGCGTCTGGTCATGGTGATCAATACACCACGGGGCCGTGGTGCTCATGCCGACGGCGATTACATCCGCCGGGCTGCGAGTCGAGCTGGTTTGCCTCTGTTTACGACAATTGCCGCTGCCCGAGCTGCGGCCAACGGCATCGCTGCGCAGCGGGAACACCCACTGGTCGTGCGTCCGCTGCAGGCATACCACCGAGGCGTACATCTATGAGCCCCAACCCGATCTGTGACGCTCAGTCCGCGGTATTCGCGGTTTTAGCGTCACAGATGTGGCAGGGGCGGTAGCGGTGGGTCTGTTTCGCAAACGGATTCGTCACACGACCACCGATATGACCGTGACTGTTGGCTCTGTCGAGCTCCAGTCGCCGATTATGGCGGCGTCTGGCACCGCTGGCCATAGCACGGAGCTGGCTGCGTATTTCGAACTCAGCGATGCGGGAGCGATCGTAGTGAAGTCGCTTCTTCACGAACCGTGGGCTGGGAATCCGGCACCACGCGTGCACTCCACCGACGCAGGGATGATCAATAGTGTTGGTCTCCAAGGTCCCGGTGTTCAGGGTTGGATCGATCATGATCTCGATCCGCTCATCACTGCTGGAGCCCGCATTGTGGTGAGTATCTGGGGTCGGTCGATCGATGAATACCGCCAAGCCGCAGAACTGCTTGCTCCGGTTGCAGGGTTTCTGACTGCGGTTGAAGTGAACGTCTCCTGCCCAAACGTCGAGGACCGCGACCGCATGTTCGCCCATTCGGCCGAGGCCACCCACGATGCGATGGCGGCAACCGACATCCTCGATGTGCCTCGGTGGGCCAAGCTCAGTCCGAACCTTGCCGACATCGTGCCAATCGCCGATGCCGCCCAACGGGGCGGGGCCGAAGCGGTGACCGTGGCCAACACCATGATTGGCTTGGCTATCGACGTCGAGACCCGCAAACCTCGTCTCGGCAAGGGACGAGGCGGCCTGTCGGGTCCCGCTATTCGTCCGATTGCGGTCCGAGCAGTGAACGATGTCGCGAATGCACTGCCTGAACTTCCCGTGATTGGTTGTGGCGGAATCGTCCATGGCATCGATGCAATCGAGTTCATGCTCGCTGGCGCGTGTGCTGTGCAAGTCGGGACAGCAACTTTTGCGGATCCACGCGCGGTAGTGCGGATTCGTGATGAGATGGCCCAGTGGTGTGAACTACACGACGTGACCGAGGTCAGTGCCCTGGTGGGCGCGCTCGAAAAGTAAGCCATCCCAAGAGAGGACCCCCCAATAATGTCGTCCGAAGAAGCACTCGCTGCGATACGCCCAAAACTTGCGATCGCACTTGATGTCGACGATCTGATCGTGGCTCGGCGTCTCGCAGCGTCGGTTACCGACTATTTCGGAGTAGCCAAGGTCGGCCTGGAACTTTTCTCGGCCGCTGGTCCTGAAGCCATCGGTGTCATGCAGGATCTGGGCATGGAGGTCTTTCTTGATGTCAAACTTCATGACATCCCCAACACGGTCGGCAAGGCTGGCCGGGTGTTGGGTGCACTTGGCGCCAAGTACCTGACCATGCATGCCCGGGGTGGTGAAGACATGCTCAAAGCAGGGGTCGACGGCCTCAACGCTGGCGCCGAAGCGGCGGGCCTTGATGCCCCGATTGGACTTGCGGTCACTGTGCTCACGAGCGACGCAGGTGCACCGTCGCACATCGTTCCCCGTCGGCTGCGTATGGCCATGGAATCTGGTTGCGGTGGGATCGTATGCGCTGCCGAAGATTTGAGCGATGCTCGAACGATCGCTCCCCGGTTGGTTCGGGTAGTCCCTGGTATCCGACCAGAAGGTGTTGCAGCCGACGATCAGGCCCGCGCAGCTACGCCACAGCAAGCGCTCGATGGCGGTGCTGACCTCCTGGTCATCGGTCGTGCTGTCACCAACGCCGACGACCCCGAGGAAGCTGCAGCCAAGCTGGCACTCAGCCTCCTATGAGCGACCAAACCATGGCCTTTGACCGGGCGTCCGAAGCCCGTGAAGCGATCGCTGCAAGCATCGCAGCCGTCCGCTCGGGCGAGGCTGACCTGTCGGCGGCATTCGCTGCGGCTGATGCTGACCCGTTGGTGGGTCGATGTTTTGCGGTCAAGGTGTTCGAGGCCGTTCCCGGGATCGGCAAGGTGCGTGCTCGGCGCACGATGGCTGATCTTGGCCTCGCAGAGGACATCTGGCTTCATCAGGTTCCGGCCGACAAGCGGGCCGCAATCACCGCCGCGTTTGCCGGCCCAGGACCGCTCTAAGGCGCCTTCGGCGATGCTCGTCCACCGCCACCGAAGGTGCCGGTGGAATCCCATGGGCGTCCGTCGAATCGGTACGGCTGGGTGAAGGCTCGGTCCCGTGCCGCAGGAAAGCGACGGACCAGGAGCGCTGTCGCTGCGCCAAACACGAAACCGCCGACATGGGCCATCCAGGCGACCTGGCTATCGGCGCCAATGAAGAATTGGCTGATGAGCCAGAAGCCAAGCCACCATTTCGCCTTGACCCGCCACAACACGAGGAAAATGAACGTACGAATTGGGGCATTTGGGAACCACACTGCATACGCGCCCATGGTCGCTGCAACAGCACCGGATGCGCCAACGATAGGGACGATGCTGTCGGGCTGCACTGCGATATGGGCGACCGTGGCAGTGATCCCGCCGACGAGATAGAAGATGAAGTAGCGGGCCGTTCCAAGATGATCCTCAACATTGTTGCCAAACAGCCACAGAAACCAGACATTGCCAAGCAGGTGCATCCACCCGCCGTGCATGAACATCGAGAAGATCACGGCCACTCGTTCCGGTTTGTTTGGGAACAGGGGTAATCCAGTGGGATCAAGGTCACACGCGGTGTCGTTGCCCCGTTCATAGAGCTCGCGGACTTCGATCAGGGTGATGCCGCTGCCCGTCACAACTTCGCACGGAATTGCTGCAAACTCAAGCGTGATATCTCGTTCGGTGTTTTGGGGGTCAGCCATACCCTGCGGTCCGAAGAAGACGGCCACGTTAAGCACGATAAAAATGATCGTGACCCACGCTGTTCGTGTCGTTGGGTTGTCGTCTTTCAGCGGAAACAGAGGACCACCGTACGCGCTTGGGGTCGGACCGGCTGAGGCAACGAACCACGATTTGAGCACGTTCAGGAAAATGTGTGCCGTGGCTGTGATAGCACCGCCTAGCCTTGCGGGGTGGCCCGCTTTTACGGAACGACCCCGATCTTCTACGTCAATGACGCTCCCCATGTCGGGCATGCGTATACCGCGCTCAATGTCGATGCAGTGACACGATGGCATCGTTTGCTGGGCGACGAGGTCTTCTTCCTCACCGGAACCGACGAACATGGTCTCAAGATCCAGCGGTCAGCAGAAGAGGCTGGTCGGACACCGATCGAACAAGCCAACGAGAATTCGGCCCGGTTCCAAGAAGCATTCCAGCAGCTCAACCTGGCCAACGACGACTTCATCCGTACCACCGAACCTCGGCATCACGAAGCCGTGCAGACGCTGCTCCAGCGGGCGTACGACAACGGCTTCATCTACGAAAGCACCTACGAAGGCATGTATTGCGTGGGCTGCGAGGCGTACTACAACGAAGACGAACTCGTCGATGGTGACCACTGTCCGATCCATCATCGCCCCGTCGAGCAGCTGAGCGAAGACAATTACTTCTTCAAGCTGTCGGCATTCCAAGAACGTCTAGAGCAGTGGTTCGAGGCGATTCCCGACAACATCACCCCGTCGCAATACCGCAACGAAGCCGAAGGGCTCCTTCGGTTAGGCCTCGACGACGTGTCGATGACCCGGACCTCGATCGACTGGGGTATTCCGGTCCCGTGGGATGACAAACACGTCTTTTACGTGTGGTACGACGCACTTATTAACTATGCAACAGCAGTTGGTTACGGGGCGGATCCAGAACGTTTTGATACCTGGTGGCCAGCGACACACCATTTCATGGCCAAGGACATTCTGCGATTCCACACGATCTACTGGCCGGCCATGCTCATGGCGGCCGGTGTGGACATCATGCCGAAGTTTCACATCCATGGTTATCTCCTGCTTGGCGGCGAGAAGATGTCAAAGAGCGGCAACGTCACCCAGGTGTCGCCTGGCGAAATGATCGCAGACTTCGGTGTCGACGGATTCCGTCACGCATTGCTGCGTGGCCATCCTTTCGGCCCCGATAGTGAATTCAGCTACGAAGGCATGTTGTCCCAGTACAACACCGACTTGGCCAACAACTACGGCAACCTCGTCAGTCGCGTCGCCACAGTTGTTGGTAAGAAGTGCGGGGGAGTGGGCCCTGCCCCCATGGCTGACTCATCGCTCGCCCCAATCGTGGCAGAGGCATACGCCGACACCGCAGCGGCTTGGGAACGGGTTGCGCCGTCGGTTGCCCTCGAGGCAACGTGGCGCATCGTGCGGGATACAAACGAGTATCTGCAAGAACACGAACCATGGAAGATGGAGCCAGGTCCAGAGGTCGACGCGGTGATGGGTGATGCGCTCGAAGCGTTGCGTATTGCCACGATCCTTGCGTGGCCGTCGATACCTGACTCGTCCGAAGCTGTCTGGAAGCGACTGGGCATGACCGGCACGGTCGAAGAACAACGACTACCCGAAGCAGCCACCTGGGGTGGGTATCCCGGCGGACTGTCGGTTGAAATGGGCGACCCGTTGTTTCCTCGCCTCAAGCTGTCGTGACTTCGCCCGACGTCGAATGGATCGACAATCATTGCCATCTTGGCGACGATGCTGCAGAAGCGATTGCTGTCGCGAACCAGGCTGGTGTCACCAAATTCATCGATGTCGGCTGTGATCTAGCAACTTCGCAGGGTTGTGTAGACAGGGCAGCGGCATTCGATCAGGTATACGCCACCGCAGGGCTGCATCCGCACGAGGCGAAACACGGGCTCGACGGCCTCGAAGCACTGCTGCGGGCACCAAAGGTGATTGCCGTTGGAGAATGCGGACTTGATTACCACTACGACCATTCGCCTCGGCAGACGCAACGAGATATGTTCGCAGCGCAAATCTCACTCGCCCACCGGTACGAACTGCCACTGGTGATTCATACTCGCGAGGCGTGGGACGAGACGTTCGAGATTCTCGACACCGAAGGTGTTCCCGACCACACCATCTTTCACTGTTTCACCGGCGGCCCGGACGAGGCTGCTGCTGGTGTGGAGCGTGGAGCGTGGTTGTCGTTTAGCGGCATCGTGTCGTTTACGTCGGCTGCCGATGTCCAACAGGCGGCAGTCGAGTGCCCCATCGACAAGCTGTTGGTCGAGACGGATTCGCCGTATCTTTCGCCGGTTCCACATCGGGGAAAACCGAATCAGCCAGCGTGGGTCGGGGTTGTCGGGGAAGCAGTCGCGTCGCTTCGCAGCCAGCCAGTGACCGACATCGCAATGGCCACTTGGAGCAACACCCATCGGGCTTATCCGGGGCTCAACCTTAGATAGCCGCATGATTCCAATGAGTTTGTCGACTCTTGTGATGAAATCGTGACTGCGGCCACACCTGCGCCCGCCAACGCGTATGTTGCGGTTACATTACGGGGCTTCTGTGAACGCGACCTGAGCCGGCTGGTTTTGGACGTATGCTCTGGTGCGAAGAGACCTCTGCCATGAAAACCGCTTTCAAGAAACTACTCGTAGGAGTAAACATCCTGGTCGTCGTTTGTGCTGTGCTTTTTGCACCTCGGCTTGTTGGGCCAGGCGAAACGACGGACGTGGCAACGCTAAGCGCTCCCCAGATCAGCGGACTCTCGGATCCGGCGATTCCCATCCCGACCGAAATCCAGTTGGAACCAGCGTCTCAGTTGGTCGGGGACAGCCCTACTGCACCACCGGTGCCAACCGCTCTGCCAGCAGCAGTAATCGTTTCAGCGCAGGCGATTGAGCCAGCGGCCACCACTGAGCCGACGTTGGAGCCATCGCCTACGCCCCAAGCTCAGCCAATCGTCGAGGAGTCGGCTGTTGTTGGGTCGGCCGAGCCGACTGTTGAGGCGACTGTTGAGCCGACGCCCGAGCCGACTGTTGAACCAACGCCTGAGCCGACGCCCGAGCCGACTGTTGAACCAACGCCTGAGCCGACGCCTGAGCCGACTGTTGAACCAACGCCTGAGCCGACGCCTGAGCCGACGCCTGAGGCGACGCCTGAGCCGACATCAGAACCCGCAGCATCGTCGCAGATCGAGAACGCATGGATGTTCGTGCTCTCGAGCAACGGGATTAATGTGCGGTCCACACCCGCAGGCCAAATCTTTAGTGCGGTCACATCAAGGTCACAGGTCCATGTGACAGGCAAGGTCGTCATCGCTGGAGACCATCAGTGGGCCGAGATTGACGTCCCCGTGTCTGGTTGGGTTGCCTTGTCCTTCTTGACTTTTGATCAACCGGTGCCAACCGTTGACCCAGGGCCTCATTCGGTTCCTAGCGAGCCGCCAACGGCTGCTGACTGGGCGGCATTACGGCTCTGTGAATCGAGTGGGAACTACAACATTGTCGATTGGAGCGGTCTGTACCACGGCGCGTATCAGTTCTGGCAGCCGACGTGGGACCGCGTGGCCCGAAGCTACTGGCCGGAACTGGTTGGCGTGCTGCCGTCGCAGGCCACACCCGCCGACCAAGACAAGATGGCAAACCAACTCTTCGAACTCGAAGGTGACAAACCTTGGCCCGTATGCGGCCTCCACCTCCGTTGAGCGCTGAGCCCAGCCAGCATGGCGCTAAGGGCACAGCCGACTTGCTCGCGCGATTCGGACTGCACCCTGATAAATCGCTGGGGCAACACTTCCTTGTCGACCCCAATCAGATTGACCGTATAGTTCGGCTCGCCCGGGTCAAACCTGGTGATCACGTGGCGGAGGTAGGTCCGGGTCTGGGTGCACTTACGGCTGGCCTTGTGAGTGCCGGCTGCACTGTCGTGGCTGTTGAGGTCGACGATGGTCTTGTCGAGGCTCTTCGGGCCCAGTTCGGCACGAATGATGCAGTTCGGGTTGTGCACGAAGACGCCTTGAAAGTGGACTGGGATCAGGTCACGCCCGCCGACAAGTCGTGGGCAATGGTTGCGAACCTTCCCTACAACGTTGCTACACCGCTCGTTCTCGATGTGTTGGACGACGTTCCTCAGATCACATCCCTACTGGTGATGGTCCAACGCGAGGTCGCAGAACGCCTCGTCGCAGGGCCTGGCTCCTCAACCTACGGAATCCCTTCGGTCAAGGTGGCCTATTGGGCCACCGGTGAGCTGGTCGCCAAGGTGCCAGCGTCGGTCTTCCTGCCGCCGCCGAGAGTCGAATCGGCCCTCGTGCGCCTGGTACGTCACGAACAACCGCGCTACGACGAACCAATCGGCCCGGTGTTTGAGCTGGTGCGAGCTGCGTTCGGAAAACGACGCAAGATGTTGCGAAAGTCCTTGTCCGGACTCGTGACCCCCGAGCAGTTTGATGCAGCCGGCGTTGCGTCCGACAGCCGACCGGAACAGATTGGTGTCGAGCAATGGTGTGCGTTGGCCAAGGCCAGGCGTCTCGCCAGCTAACCTGCGCGGGTGCTCCCCGACGTCGCCACATTGTTCGCTCCGGCCAAACTTACGCTCTCATTGCGGGTCACAGGCGTACGCGACGACGGCATGCATCTGATTGATGCCGAGATGATCACACTGAATTTCGGCGACACACTTGAGATGTCGGCAGGCTCAGGCGTGGAATACACGGGTACCTATGTTGGCGAGGGTGATGGCTCCGATCTGGTGTCGCGTGCTCTGGCCCTGGTTGGTGCACAACGGCAGATCCATGTCACGAAGCGGATTCCGCCAGGGGCTGGATTGGGTGGGGGATCCTCAGACGCCGCTGCCATTCTTCGGGCAGCGGGGTTTGACGACGCGGCAGCAGCGGCACGCATAGGGGCCGATGTCGCTTTCTGTTTGGCAGGCGGTCGGGCTCGCGTCACTGGCATAGGCGAACTGGTCGAGCCACTGCCGTATGTGCCGACAACGGTGACGTTGCTCACGCCGCCGCTGCACTGCAGCACGCCGGAGGTGTATCGCGCGTGGGATGACATGGGTGGACCGGCAGGCGATAACGGCAATGACCTTGAGGATGCGGCGCTGTTGGTCGAGCCCGAACTGGCCGGCTGGCGCGACCGCCTAAGCGATCATTCCGGTCGTCGTGCACGGTTGGCTGGCAGCGGCTCAACGTGGTTTGTCGAGGGCGCGTTCCCTGGCGACCACATGCTGGTTGCCACGGCGACGCGTTGATCCCCGCACTCTGTGTTACTCATTGAGAGCGCGGTCATCGCGGCGCAGCATGAGTCGCATACTCCAAGTCGCGGAGACTCACCGAGGTTTGCGGTGCGCAAACCAAGCCGTTGGACGATGCGTGGCAGAGTGACACGTCGAAAACGACGGGTGTTTGGCTGAAGTGGCGGCTTATTTGCCGCGCTGGCGCTGTGCTCGCGTGCGCTTGAGCATCTTGCGGTGCTTCTTCTTACGCATGCGCTTGCGGCGCTTCTTTACAAGTGATCCCATAGCGGGCTAGACACTATCTGCCCAGGCTTACTTCGCGTCGCCGTTCTTTGGGTTCCACACAACTCATGTGAGAAATCTTCGGGTCCCTGCCTGACCGGGAATGTTGGGAAAGAGCAGCGAGGCTCCGTTCGGGGAGATATCGTACTTCCTTGATGGCCCTTAGTTCAGTTGGAAGAACGCCTGTTTTTGGTACAGGAGGTCGCAGGTTCGAACCCTGCAGGGCCAGCTCATCACTTTTTCCGTCGGTCGTTGTCGCACCGATGATCATCTCACCGATCATCATCTCACCGATAACTGTTTCGTCACTGTTGGTAGAGAGAGCGACACCGAAACGGCGAAGCTCCGAAACGGTGAAGCTTCGATCATGACTGCTCGATCATGACTGCTCGATCATGACGCTGAGTGCGATCGTCTTGGCTGCTGGCAAGGGCACTCGGATGAAAAGTGATCTGCCCAAGCCGCTCCACACCGTGCGAGGTCGCTCACTTCTTGGCTGGGTAATCCATGCACTCGAAGGTGCAGCCCTTGAGAATGTCGCGGTTGTTGTCGGCCATGGCCGTGAGTTGGTCGTCGAGTCGTTAGATGCGACCTTCGATCGTCACTTCTTGTATGCCGAACAGCTCTCGCAGCGGGGCACCGGCGATGCGGCTGCGGTAGGTCTGGCCGAGCTTGATCTGTTTGACAACAGTTTCAGCGAAAATGATCATGTCCTGATCGTGCCTGGTGATACGCCGTTGCTCACCAATGCCACAATCGCTGCATTGGTCGAGAGCCACCTCGCCAGCGGCGCCGCCGCAACGGTTGTCACCGCAGTGCTCGATGATCCTGCGGGTTACGGGCGAGTGTTGCGGTCCGACAACGGGGGAGTGACAGCGATCGTCGAAGATCGCGATGCCACACCGGAACAACGAACTATTCGTGAGATCAACGGTGGCATGTACTGCTTCCGACGTTCGTTACTGGCGCCTGCACTTCGGATGATCTCGAGCAACAATGCCCAAGGTGAGATGTACCTGACCGATGCGATCGGCGTTCTCGTCGAAGCTGGACACCCGGTTAATGCATTCATCGCCGATCCGGTTGAAATCAGCGGCGTGAACGACCGGTCACAGCTGGGCTACGCAGGGGAACACCTGGGGGCTCGGATCGCCGACACCCACATGCGCAATGGCGTTACGATCGTGCAGCCATCCTCCACCGTGATCGATGTAACGGTCGTGATCGAACCCGATGTCACGGTGCATGCTGCCACGACCCTCCAGGGGGCGACCACGGTAGAGACTGGCGCTGTTGTTGGGCCGAATTCTTACCTCGTCGACGCCACGATCAAATCCGGGGCCCGTGTTGTGAGTTCGATGGTTACCGGCGTCACGGTGCAAGCAGGAAAGTCGGTTGGGCCACTCGAACATCGTTGCGCAGATGGTGACAATAATTGACCGTGTGGTCACCCCGCTAAGCGTGAGCACCAACTAGGTTCGCTGACTCGCGGCGAGAGCCATCACTGTGGAGAATCCACCATGGAACTATCAGCCAAGAAACGACTCCTTCTGATCAGCGGCCGGGCCCATCCAGAGCTGGCCGAGGAAGTCGCAGCGTTACTTGAGGTCGATTTGATCGACGCCAACCTGTCCGATTTCGCGAACGGAGAGATCTACTGCAAGTTCGCCGAGTCGGTGCGCGGCGGCGATGTCTTCATCCTTCAAACCCATACCGGCACCGCTGACATGTCGATCAACGATGCGATCATGGAACACCTCATCATGGTCGACGCTGCCGAGCGAGCATCGGCGAAACGCACAACGGTTGTCGCTCCGTTCTATGGGTATGCCCGCCAAGACCGCAAGGCGTCAGGGCGAGAGCCAATCACCGCGAAACTTGTTGCTGACCAGTTCCGAGTTGCCGGCGCATCCCGCATGGTGAGCGTCGACCTGCACTCGAACCAGCTGCAAGGTTTCTTCGAAGGGCCTTGGGATCACTTAGTTGCCATGCCGGTGTTGTGTGATGCGCTTGGAAAACTGGCCGACGACCTCGTCGTGGTATCACCCGATGCCGGACGGGTGAAGGTGGCCGAGCGTTATGCCCAGAGGCTCGACGCTGACCTCGCAATCGTGCACAAACGTCGGCTTCCGAATCAGAAGAATGCTGTGGAGGCCAAAGACGTCGTGGGTGATGTCGACGGCAAACCTTGCGTGTTGATCGATGACATGATCGACACAGGTGGCACCATCGTTGCGGCAGCCGAGTTGCTGAAAGAAAAGGGTGCAAGCAAGGTGATCGCGGCAACAACCCACGGTGTGTTCAGTGGCCCTGCCATCGAGCGGCTCGAGAACTCATGCATCGAAAAAGTCGTTGTGACGAACACGCTGCCGCTGACCCGCACGATCGACAAGATGGAAGTCGTTTCCATCGCTCCTCTTATCGCCGCTGCCATACGTGGCATCTTCGAAGATACGTCCGTCAGTGAGATCTTTGGCGGAGGCAACTACAACTAGTTGCAGCCGGTCGTCACCGCTGTCTCAGAATTTGTGGCGAAAGCCCGTTCAAATCAAGCCCAACCGGGCGGTAATGCCACCCCAGGGCGTTACGCTAATCAAGCTTAAGAATCGCCAACGAGGTTTGTGATGTCTCAACAAGTTGCTCTAAATGCCGTAACCGGTCGTGAAATCGGGTCGAGTTCATCTCGCCGACTTCGCCGCGAAGGCCGTATACCGGCCGTCGTGTACGGCCTCGAGAGCGAGCCGATCCCTGTATCGGTTAACTACTCCGAGGCTCGGACTGCGCTGAGCGGTAGCGCCGGACTCAACGCATTGCTGAATCTCACCATTGATGGTGCCGATCAGCTGTGTTTGGTCAAGGACATCCAGCGCCATGTGGTGCGCGATGAGGTCAGCCATATCGACTTCATTCGGGTTGACCCCAATGCGAACTTCGAGCTTGAAGTCCCACTGATTCTTATCGGTGAGTCCAAAGCCGTTGCCAACGTGAGCGGCATGGTCGATCAGGCGCTGTTCTCGGTTGTGATCAGCACCAAGCCAACTTCGATTCCTAACGAGATCGAAGTCGACATCTCAGACATGGAAGTCGGTGACAGCATTCGTGTTGAAGACCTCAAACTTCCTGAAGGTGTCGAGGCCGCGATGAGCGCTGAAACCACGGTTGCGACCGCAGTCGTGACTCGTTCCACGCTCGAAGCAATGCGTGCAGATGATGCAGCCGAAGCAGCCGAAAGCGAAGAGGGTGCAGCCGCACCTGCTGGCGACTCCAGCGACGATTAAGAGCGTTGGCGCTCCGCCGCAAGCTCAAGCAAGAACCACGTCGAGGTACGCCGGCTGACCTGTTGGTCGTCGGCCTCGGCAACCCCGGAAACCAATACGAAGGCACCCGCCACAATATTGGGGTCGAGGTCGTTCACGAACTGGTTGAGCGCTACGGCGGCAAACTAAAGACATCTCGCGAGGCTGCCCACACCGACGAACTACGTGTCGGCAAACATCGTGTCGCGGTTGCTTTTCCGCAGACGTTCATGAATCGCAGTGGTGAATCGGTTCGTCTGCTGATACGTCGATACGGCATTGAGGACATGGAACGTCTCGTGGTGGTGCACGATGAGCTTGACCTTGAACCTGGCCGGTTTAAGGTCAAAGTCGGCGGTGGGCTCGCTGGTCACAACGGGCTCAAGTCGATTCGTGATCATGTGCACTCAACCGACTTTGTTCGTCTGCGCATCGGTGTCGGTAAGGCACCTGGCCGTATGCAAGGCGCCGACTGGGTTCTCAAGCGGCCTGGCAAAGAGGATCGTCAACTGCTGGACGAAATCGTGGAAACGGCTGCCGACGCCGCCGAAATGTTGCTTGTCGAACCTGCGGTTGCCGTGATGAACCGCTTCAACACGTAGGAAACCGAACGACCGTGGCATTACGCGAGCTCACAGCACGCCTTTCCGACGACCCTGCTCTCAGCGCGTCACTTGGAAAGAAACACGCCGACCTGGCGGTCGCCGAGGCTGCACAACCGATGGTGCTCGCTGCAATTGCTGGATTCGGTGATCGCCGGCCGATTGTGGTCGTCACTGCCACCACCAACGCAGCCGAACGGCTGGCCAGCGATCTCGAAACCTGGCTCGGCGCCGAACATGCACAGGTCTTCCCCGCATGGGAGACGCTCCCGTTCGAACGAGTAAGCCCAGCCGTTGAAACGATGGGCCGCCGTACGCAACTGCTGTGGCAACTCCGCAATGGATCTTCGCCCAAGGTCCTGGTCGTGCCGATCCGAGCCTTGTTGCAACGTTTGTCTCCCTCAAACCGAGCCATTGAGCCGCTGCATGTTGCCCAGGGTGATCAACTGGAGATGGACGACTTCATCACCAAGCTGGTCAACATCGGGTATCGGCGAGACAGCCAGGTGGAACATCGCGGCGACGTTGCCGTGCGTGGCTCCATTATCGATGTGTACCCCTCGACTGGATCCGCTCCGATTCGTATCGATCTCTGGGGCGACGAAGTCGACCGCCTCACCGAGTTCGCGGTCGCAGATCAGCGGTCAACAGATCCCGTTGCGAGCATCGATATCTTTCCGTGCCGCGAAATCATTCCGAATTCAGCCATGCGGGCCCGAGCCGAACAGCTCATGTCGGTGTCCCCCTGGGGTCGGGAACACTGGCAGCGATACGCCGATGGTCAATTCTTCGACGGGATGGAGTCGTGGTTGCCTTGGTTCGACGACAGCAACGATGTTGTTGGTGACCTGCTTGGCAACGATGCTCATGTCGTGCTCGTCGAACCACAGCGCCTGCGCCGTCGCGCCGAAGATCTCTTGGCTGAAGAAGCAGACCTGGCAGCGACATTGGCGACAACATGGGGTGCCGTCGAGGCCTCGGACACAGGTCTTGCCAAGCTGCACACGGAATTCGACCGCGCTCTCTCCCAGACGACGTCTCCGATCTGGTCGCTGTCACCCCACGCGGTGAGCCCCGACGTCGCCACCGTTGATTCAAGCGGATGGGACCGGGCTATTGGCGAGGGGCGTGGCCCGATTCCGCAACTCCAGCGGTTGATCGCCGATGGCTACCGAGCGGTCGTGGCTGTTGACAGCCACGGGTCGGTCAATCGCATTCATGGTTTGCTCGCCGAGCAAGGTCTTGATCTGTCGCTTGATCCCGATGCCCACTTCACTGATGGCCGAAGCGCCCATGTTGTGGTTGCGCCGCTGGTGCAGGGTTGTGTGCTGCCATCGCTGAAGCTGGCAATCCTGAGCGAACCAGAACTCACCGGGCGCCGCCGAGCTCACCGTAAACAACGCCAGCGTGTCCAACAATCCGCCGACCTCGAGGATCTCAAGCCTGGCAGCTATGTGGTTCACCGCCAGCACGGCATTGCCAAGTACGGCGGCATGGAGACCCGAGCGATAGCAGGTGTCGACCGCGACTATCTGGTGCTCCAGTATCGGGGAACTGACAGGCTGTATTTGCCGTCGGACCAGATCGATGCGATCCGCCATTACACCGGCGGTGACTCGCCGAGCCTCAGTCGTATGGGCGGCGCTGACTGGCAGAAGGCGAAAGGCAAAGCCCAGTCTGCGGTTGCCGAAGTAGCGCAGGAACTCGTGCTGCTCTATCAGCAGCGGGTTACGACGCCTGGGCACGCGTTCGGTCCAGATACGCCATGGCAAGCCGAGCTCGAGGCATCGTTCCCGTTTCAGGAGACACCGGATCAGCTCAAGGCGATTGACGAGGTCAAGGGCGACATGGAGCGGGCGCTGCCGATGGATCGCCTTATCTGTGGCGACGTTGGTTTCGGTAAAACCGAAGTTGCTCTTCGAGGTGCGTTCAAGGCGATCCAGGATGGCACGCAGGTTGCGGTGCTCGTGCCTACGACCCTGCTGGCACAACAGCACTACCAGACTTTCAGCGAACGTTTTGCCGCCTATCCAATTCGGGTCGAGGTGCTTAGCCGATTTCTGACGGCAGCTCAGGCCCGCAAAGTCACAGAAGATCTTGCCAAGGGCGAGGTCGATCTCGTGGTTGGCACCCACCGTTTATTGTCGAAAGACATCAAGATTCCAAAACTTGGGTTGCTCGTGATCGACGAGGAACAACGTTTTGGCGTGAAACACAAGGAGTCGATTAAACAGCTCAAGGCTGCCGTCGACGTACTCACGCTGAGCGCGACACCGATTCCACGCACACTCGAGTTGAGCCTGACCGGTATTCGGGACTTGACCTTGCTGCACACGCCTCCGGCTGATCGCCAGCCGATCCTGACCTATGTCGGCGAGTACGATGAACGAGCAGTGGCCGAGGCAATTCGGCGCGAGTTACTCCGCGAAGGCCAAGCGTTCTTCGTGCATAACCGGGTGCAAGATATTGAGCAGGTCGCCGATGAGCTCCGCTCCTTGGTGCCCGAAGCCCGAGTGGCAGTTGCGCACGGCCAAATGGACGAAGGTTCACTGGAGCAGGTTGTCTACGACTTCTGGGAGCAAGAGTACGACGTGCTCGTGTGCACGACCATCATCGAATCTGGCATCGATATGCCCAGTGTGAACACGCTGGTGGTGGACCGCGCGGACTTACTCGGCCTCGGCCAGATGCATCAGCTCCGAGGACGCGTCGGCCGATCGGGCCAGCGGGCCTACGCCTACCTTTTCCATCCGGCCGACAAGGTGCTGAGCGAAGATGCCTATGAGCGGCTGAAGACCGTTGGTGAAGCCACTGAGCTGGGATCGGGTTTCCGCATCGCAATGCGCGACTTAGAAATCCGCGGCGCAGGCAACCTCGTTGGCACTGGGCAGACCGGCCATATCGCCGCCGTGGGTTACGACCTGTACTGCCAACTGGTGACCGAGGCAGTAGCGGTGCTCAAGGGTGAAACCGTCGAGGTCTCCCCAGATGTCAAGATCGAAATTCCAACGCCAGCGAACCTTCCTGAGTCCTACGCACCCAAGGAAGCGATGCGGCTGATGGCGTACCGTCGGCTCTCCAATGTCACCACATTGGCCGAGGTCGCAGATGTCGCTGCAGAGTGGGAGGACCGGTTTGGCCCAATACCGCCGCCAGCCCAGATGCTGCTTGCCATCGCCAAGCTACGGGTCCTGGCGCTCGAGGCTGAAATCGAGGAGATCGTTGCGGTGAAAGGCCCAGGATTCGGTGGCCCTAAAGCGGTCGCTCGTATCCGACCGGTGAAGCTGGCGGCTAGCAAGGAGCTGCGGCTGTCGCGGCTGTATCCCAAGAGCAAGTATGACCCTGACATTGGGCTGCTCCAGCTCGCGGTGAGCTCTCGCTCCGAAGCAGTGCCTGAGACAATAGCGGCGCTGACCGATCTCGAGATCTTCCCGGCCGAGGCATCTCTGGCCGAGGCAGAGACAGCGTCGTCGTGATGTCCAGCGGAGTCTGCTGCTGAATGAGCTATGACACTCATGCACAACGGATGAGCCGCCCTGCGTTGGGTGCTCGGAAGTGAGTCCTCATCGCGATGGTTGTGGCCATGGTGGGTTTCATGAGTCCGGCAGCGGCGTGGGGGCAACATGCCCCTGCCGAAACCGTCACGGTTGTTATGACCGACATGGCACCGTTCGTAGTGAATGACGACGGCCGTACCAAAGGTTTCTACGCCCAGATATGGCACGAGGTCGCCGCGAGTTTGGGTGTTGAGTACGAGATCGTGTGGGTCGATACCTTCGCCGAGGTGCTCCCAGCGATCGCCGATGGACGCGCTGATGTTGCGGTTGCTGCGCTTGCGCCGACGGCCGAACGCGAAACGATCTATGACTTCATTTCCGCGGTGGTGACATCGGGCCCCCAGCTTGGGTTCTCCGACCGCCTGGATTCGCGACCATCGTTGCTTCGTTCCATGTTCGCTCCTCGGGTGCTGGGATTGTTTGCGTTCGCTTTGTTCGGCTTATTGGTGTTGGCACACGCCATCTGGCTGTTCGAGCGCAACCGCCACCATGACGACGGCGATTTTGATCACTCCTATGTCAAGGGCATCTGGGACGGGCTGTGGTGGTCAACGGTCACCGCGACCACGGTGGGGTATGGCGACAAATCGCCCAAGTCATTTGGCGGTCGACTGGTCGCACTTATTGCTATGTTGTCGAGCTTGGTGCTGGTAGCAGGATTCGTCTCCCAAGTCACCTCGATCATGGCGGAGGACCAAGACGGCCCAGGTATCGCGTGGCTCCAGGATGTTTCCGGGCCAGTTGGCGTGGTTGCTGGTTCGTCGTTTGCGGCCTTTGTAGAGTCTCAAGATGTGGCGATTGTCGAGTTCGACACCCAGGCTGATGTGTTCAATGCAGCGGCAACTGGACTGGTCGATTTCGTTATCTCCAACCCGTTTGCACTGGCAGCGCTCGATACCAGCTATGGCATCACCGCGGTTGATGGCGTGTTGTACGAAGAGTTCGAGACGTTTGGGTTAGTTCAGGGTTCGCTGTGGCGCGAACCAATCAATCAGGCTCTGGCGGATCTGCAATCGTCTGGTGAGATTGCAGAGATCATCAAAGACGGACTCAACTAGCGGTTCCTACAGGTTGAGTCCTGTGGGGAACGTGACCGGCAGATAACGAGGTCCACGAACCTGGCCGCCGGCCCACGTCACGGCTTCGGGATCTTCGAGCTCGAATTCGGGGACCATGGCGAGAAACTCAGCGATGGCGACCTGCATCTCCAATCGAGCCAGGTTGGAGCCGGCACACCGATGGATACCGGAACCGAACGCTATGTGCCGGTTGATTTGGCGGTCGATGATGACCTCGTCGGGATGCTCGAATGCGGCTGGGTCCCGGTTCGCAGCTGGGAACGACAAGACGACACGTTCGCCTTCTTTGACCTCACGATCGCCGAGCATGGTGTCTTGGGTCGCGACTCGGGCCATGGTGACAGGGGAGTAGGCCCGAAGGAATTCTTCGACTGCAGTTGGGATCAACTCAGGGTCCTGGACAAGTCGGCGACGATCTTCGGGGTGGCTTGCAAGGTGCCATAGGGCTGACCCAATGGAGCTCCACGTCGTGTCGATACCGGCGATCAACATAAGTGCAACATTGCCACGGATCACGTGCATAGGCACTGGTTCTCCATCGATTTCGGCCCCAAGTAGGAAGGAGATCAGATCATCGCCAGGATTGTCGATGCGATCCTTGATCTCGTCGACGAAGAAGTTCCGAATGATCTCGGCGTAATGTTCTCGGACTGCTTCGTCTTGAAGACCTAGCTCCAGAACACCTTGCACCCAGGTCATGAATTCATCGGCCATTTCGGGATCGATTCCCAAGATCCGAGCGATTATGCGGGTCGGGTTCCATTTGTTTCGTGCATCAAACGAGGTGTTGGATTGGACCGCGGGACATCTAAAAGCAGTGGGAATGGAAAGACTCGTTGGTGCTGGCTAACGGTTCTTGATCAGGCGTCATCAGGCATTAAGACCGAGGGTAGGCGGCAAGCAATACTTCGATCACTGATCAATCCCTACAAATGACCAACCCGTTTAGAGCGTCTGCCATTCGCTGTCAAGCATCGGCGACAATCTTTCCAGGCCAAGCATTGTTAGCAGTTCACGTAAGTTTTCGGCATCTGCGGCAGCCATGTATGGCAGGGTTCTGGTCGGCGTTTTAAGCCGTCCAAGTCGTTCAACCCATACATCTCTGACTTGCTGATTTTTAGGTTTGAGGTAATAGAGCGCAAGGCTGCTTAAGAATTCGACAAGATCTTTCTCCGGGTGTTCAAGAATGCTCAGCATTTGCTTGTTGAAATGCGCCATTCTCGCACCATCTGTATTCTGCAGCGTCATCGACGTGACATCACTGAGATCCCAGATCAGTGTGTGTACGGAATATTTCTCATCAATCGTCAACGACTTCATGAACCGCAGCAGCGATTGATCACCTTCATCAGCAGCGTATTCGTCAAAAAACCTGAAAATCACGACACCTTCATCGAGCAGCGCTTTATATTCATTCATCTTTCAGCGCCTCACACCCATTCGTCCTCGCACCAATCCCTACTCGAAGGCTGAAGCGAGCCTATCGATTAACAGCAACATGATTCGGCGTTCGGGCGTGTGGTCAGCTGCATTGGACGTGATGATCGATCGCAGTCGATTACCTTGATCGTCGTAGGACGTGGGTGTCGGGGTGACGCTGACAGAGAACGACGAAAAGTTCTCGGTGTCACCTGCGACCTGACGAACCGCTTCGAACGTTGTCGGCATGTACGAGACCTGTCGCCGTTCGGTTCGAGCAAAGGGGCATCCCTGCTCTCGTAGATCCTTCCAAATTGGGTATGGGTTGTGTACGAACGCGTCATCGAAGATCTCGAAATCTTCGGCCCAATCAAGTACTGGCTCGATATCGGTCATGGCGCCCCTCGGCGTGCTGTCAGTCGCACCGTAGCCGGGATGCCGGGTGCAGATCCGAAATCGGTTGAACACCATGCGCGTTACGGCGGTGTCAATAACGAGGCGTGCGAGAAATGTGTGGAAAATGCTCTCATCGATAATGGGTCTCGCTTCAGAGTTCGCCTATCAGTAGTGCCGACCCGCTGGCAGGAGCAGGCATGATGGACCGATGGAGAGTCGGGACTTACCTCGCATCGATGTTGTTGGTCTTGGACCTGCTGGACCAGACCTGGTTACCGCAGGCACCATCGGACTGATCGAGGAGATCGAACATCGTTTCCTGCGAACGTCCCGCCATCCGGCAGCGCCTGTCGTCAAGGCAACGTCGTTTGACCATCACTACGAGACGCTCGACAAGTTCGGGGCGGTGTACGAACGAATCGTGTCTGACCTTGTGGCTGCTGCACACGAACATCGCCGAATCCTGTACGCCGTGCCGGGGTCGCCCCGAGTCGCTGAGCACACCGTGGAGCTTCTTGCAGCCCGCACCGATGTGCAGGTGGTTGTTCACGGAGCGCTTTCGTTTCTCGACCTGAGTTGGGTGGCATTGGGCATCGACCCGATCGACGTTGGTGTGCGGGTCATCGACGGTCACCGCTTCGCTACTGAAGCCGCAGGCCAGGGCGGGCCGTTGCTGATTGCGCAGTGCCACTCGCAGCACGTGCTCAGCGAGATCAAGTTAGCGATCGATGATCCGGGCGACATGAAAGCGGTAGTGCTCCAGGGCCTCGGCAGCGATGACGAACGTGTTTACGAGGTCGATTGGGCCGATCTCGACCGGGAGGTCAACGCCGACCATTTGACCTCGATCTATGTACCTGAGCTTGCAATGCCGGTTGGTGTGGCCTTCTCTCGGTTTGATGCCATGGTGAAACGGCTCCGGCAAGACTGCCCATGGGATGCCGAACAGACACACACGTCGTTGCGGCGTTACCTCCTCGAAGAGAGTTACGAGACCCTTGAGGCACTCGACCAGCTCGACGAAACGTCTCTCGCCGAGGCTGATGAAAGCGAGCTTGACCAGCGATTTGCGGATCTGCGCGAAGAACTTGGCGACCTGCTCTATCAGGTCTTTTTCCACTCGATCCTGGCTACCGAACAAGGCTGGTTCGATGTAGCCGAGGTCGCTCAGAGCATCCACGACAAACTCTTTGAGAGGCATCCCCACGTGTATGGCGATGTCGAGACAACGCTGGAGGATCTGCCCGCCCAGTGGGAAGCCGCCAAACGCAAGGAGAAAGGCCGGGGTTCGGTCATGGACGGCATCCCTGCAGCACTTCCTGCCCTGCTCTATGCCACCAAGGTGCAAAAGAAGGCCGTGGCCATAGGCCAAGCTGCCCCAGCCGCAGCTGAGCTGCCAGCCTCCACCGAAGCTGAGGTCGGCGAACTGTTGTTTTCCGTTATTGCGCTCGCTCGATCTTTGGACATCGACGCGGAGTCAGCCCTGCGCCAACACGCCGTCGGCTTCGCCAACCAAGTCCGCGCCACCGAGAGCTGACATCGCTCTTCGTACATGGTTCTCGTGCATGGTTCGAGAATCTGTTCGCCTGATGAGGTCGGATCTTGGCCTTGCTCGGGCTGGTCAGCGGGATCTGGTGATGCGACCTATGTGTTGGCCGCCGAAACGCCAGATCGAGGCATCGACGGCGTAGTGGTGCAGGTTGAAGAATATGAAGAGTAGCGCCGCTGGAATCGCCCCCAGCGAAGTCGTCTGGGTGGCGTCTGTGAGTAAGCGGGGAAGCCAGTAGACAAGGTTCCGACCGTATAAACCCTAGATCGTTGCAATACCAACAATCTAGGCCATTCCAACAACGGCTGTCCAACGAGGGTCCAACATCAGCGCCCAAAAATGCCAGCACCGGCGGCCGTCCAACAGTGCCGGGCGGGTTGGCGTGCGCTTGGCTTGTGGGTGTTGGTTGTGGTTCGAGGTTTGAGGCTGGGCGTAGGCTATGGTTCGGCTTGGTCTAAGTGTGAGGGTTTGTTGATGTTGGGTCGAGGGCTTCTTCGTCGTCTTGTTGTTTTGGTTGTGTTGACTTTGGCCACTGCGGTTGTCGTGCCGGGTGTGATGGCACCGTCTGCCTCAGCGGAGGTGGAATGTGGCACTGACAGCTTTGAGGTCGACAACTTCGAAGATTTACGTGACGCGATCAACTGCTACAACGCTTCGACTGCAGTTGATTACACGATCACCCTCAGCGGCGACATCGTGATTTCTCAAGAGCTCCCACTCATCGGGAATAACCTCTCTGAGGGCGTGCTTGGGAACCTCACAATTGACGGCGCTTCCCAGTGGGCACTTTCCGCCGATGTAGAGAGCGATGACCCACAACAAGGGGGCCTGCAAATCAAACATGAACTTGACAACGCCGGGTTGATCACTATACAAAACATCCTTCTTGATGGCTTTTGCGGAGCTGGTGAGACTTCCTTTTCTGGCGAAACAATTTATGGCGGAGCTATTGATGTTGGGGGCGTCGCACGGGCGGCTTTATCGAACGTGATTATCACCGGCCACGACCAATCGATCGTCCAGGGGTGTTCAAGTGTCGTCTTTCGAGACGAGACCGTGGGGCAGGTTGCAAACACCGTGATCGTTGGCGACCCATCCGACTCGACCTTCAACTCGACCTTCGGGGGTGGGTTTATAGGTTTGACGGCAATGGATGAATCCGCAGTGCTGGTAACAAACACTGGGGTCAGCGGCCATCTGTACGGAATCGCGCTTTTAAACACCGCAAAAGCAGTTGTGTTCAACAGCACGATTGTCCAAAATGGCGGCGGCATCATAGGAGTGAACAGCACTTCGACGGTGGTCGTGAACAGCACCATCACTTACAACGAATTCGGCCTCATTGTGAGTCCCGCCGAGGAGTCGGAGTCGGAGTCGGAGTCAGGGCCGACAGCGGAGGTGTGGTTTAGCACCATCGCCGCCAACGGTAACGATGACGAAGACACTCCCGACATTCTTGTTCCATCGGGCGGCGTTCTGGCAGCTGGGAGCGGTTCGTTGAACCTATATTCGACGCTTCTGTCGGACAATTCTTTGAATTGCCCGAACGACGAGGACGGCGTTCTGGGCGGAGTCAACAATTTCAGTTCGGGCGATGGCTCATGCCCTGACAGTTTTGAGACATTGTCGGAAGGCTCTCTTGCCGATTTTGATGATAATGGTTGTGTGACCACCGTCGCGCCCTTGACGGACGACTCCTTCGCCGCTTTCTGCTTACCAACGGCAGAGTTGTTGGCAAGTTCAAACGCTGTAGGTGCCGGTGACTGCTCTAACGTGCCGGTCATTTCAGAAGGATGGGATATCAGCAGTGGCTCCTTCGAGGATCTTTTAGTCTCTGGTGTGCTTACGTTTGATCAGCGCGGTTTCACCCGCTCCGGTAGCTGTGATGCCGGCGCATATCAACGCAACGGACTAGCACCGACTCCAGAGGCTGGGTCTGCTGCGCCGGTCCCGTACCCAGGGCCTTTCACTCAGACGCCTGCACCTGCCGGCACCGCACCTAATCCTGTGGCTGCCAGCCCTGAAACCCCGACTGCAGCGGCCGCTGCCGGCGACGGGGTTGCTGGTCTAGCTCACACCGGCACAACCACAACGACCCTGGCATATCTTGCTGTAGGCCTGATTGGGTTTGGCGCCCTACTCGTACCGGTTAGCCGGCGCCGCAACTAAATCTTGTTCCCGGACCCCTGGGCATGCTGCTAATCCCGGCACCTAGATCGAGCGTATGGACGGTGGTTCGGGGTCCAGTAAATAGGGGCCCCGAATAGTTTCGACATGGCCCCCTGGGTCTCACTTGACCTGGTGGTTGTTGTGTTCGGGGTGGTGTCGGTGGTCCAGTATTTTTGGGTTTGATCTGTCTTGTTGGTGTGGTGTCGTCGGTTACGTCACTGGCTACGACACCGGCGTGTTTATGGTTCTGTTTTGGTGCCGTTTTTCGATGGGTGGAGTCCCGGTGTCGTAGTGTCGTACGGGTCCCTAAAGGGACCCAGAACTACGACACCACGACGCCGGAACCCCACTTCACAAGTGGGTGTCGTAGTTGGGGGTACGACACCGGTTACGACACCTACGACACGGGTGTGTTTTTGTTGGTCGTTGACACCGGCTCAAGGTGTGCCGAATAGACATCACGGCCGTGGTCTGTGAGGTAGTGCTGTTTCGAGTTGTTCGGTCCGGGGTCCCATGCGATTTCTTT
>ERZ651776.658-NODE-658-length-46678-cov-8.492071_pt1 | contig 46678 bp, 37 predicted proteins | sample MGYA00514761_ERZ651776 | MGnify/ENA metagenome assembly ERZ651776
ACGCGGTGCACGACTTGATCGATCGTGAAGATCCCGGCGCGGTCACGTTCCTCGGAGGCGAAACGATCATGTCGGTGCTCGACATGCCGCCAGGTCCAGCGATCGGCCATGCGCAGAAGTTCCTGAAGGACTGTTACTTCGCTCACGGCCCGCTCGACGCTGAGGACCAACAGGCCCGACTCGCCTCGTGGTGGGCAGATCACCCAACCGCCTGACCACAAATGTTGTGTCTGGGAAAGCGAGAAACGACCGTGAGTCGATCAGGGCACGAACGGCAGCCGACGGTCGCGTCCGTCCCGCAGATCTGTTGATATCCGTCGTTCTACCCCCGACCGACCACGTACTTTCCGCCACGATTGCCAGAAGTTTCTGTGTCGTACCCCGCAGAGAGACGGCGTGTTAGGCATCACGTAGGCGCGATTGGCGACGAACGATCTACGATCGTTAGTGCTGTGTTTCGCGTACCGCCGGCTGCCACGAGTAGCTCCGAAGGCCATGTCGACTATCGGCTCGCCCGCGCGTCGGTGCTGGCCGATTTTCGCGGCGGGGTATTGGATCTCGCCGACGTCTGCGACGCCCACCCAGAACTGGTGCGAGCAGCTCGTGCCGTAGGTCGTGAAGTCCAGGGGGATTGCCCGATCTGTGAACGAGCCAAACTGGTGCATGTCACCTACGTGTTCGGTCCCCGACTACCGAAATACGGCCGATGCATAAGCCTCCGAGGTGAACTCGCTCGACTGGCGAAACGGCCAGGCACACACGTTGCCTACATCGTCGAAGTCTGTCAGGCCTGTAGCTGGAACCATCTCGTGCGGCGGTCCACGCTCGAACGGTCAGTCGAGTCTCAGGAGCCGAACCCGGCTACCGAATCGACCAGCGATCCCGACTAGCAATGCGGCAGCATAAGATCGTTGCAACGGCGGGCGGCCACAAGGCGTCTGGCGGTGTTGCATCGACGCACAGGAATGTGCAGCAAGGAGAACCGAGATGGCGAAACGGCTGACGGCACCCGCGTTGATCTCACGCAAGGTCGCAAACGGAGCAAAACCGATCGTGATGGTTACTGCAGCTGACTATCCATCGGGATGCATGATCGGCGAGACCGACGCCGACATGATCCTGGTCGGAGACTCCCTGGCCATGGTCGTACTCGGCTACAGCGACACCCTGTCGGTCACGGTCGACGACATGGCCCATCACACAGCTGCTGTTGCCCGAGCCAAACCAAAACAGCTGATCGTGGGCGACCTGCCATGGATGAGCTACCACGTATCTGTCGAAGACACCGTGCGTAACGCTGCCAAGCTGATCCGAGCGGGCGCTGGCGCCATCAAACTCGAAGGCGGCACCAAACGTGTTCCAATGATCGCTGCAATGGTCGATGCCCAGATCCCGGTCATGGGCCATATCGGGCTTACGCCGCAGTCGGTGCATGCAATGGGTGGCTTCCGGATTCAGGGCAAAAGTGCCGAGGCAGCCCACTTCCTGGTCGACGAAGCCAAGGCGCTGCAATCCGCAGGCTGCTTTGCGATTGTGCTCGAAGGTGTGCCCCGCGAGGTCGGCGATCTGGTCACCGCTGCACTTGACATCCCAACTGTCGGCATCGGCGCTGGCCCGGGTTGCGATGGCCAAGTGCTGGTCCTGCATGACCTGTTGGGCATGCAGAACGACTTCGTACCCAAGTTTGTGCGACAGTACGCCAACCTCAAAGCCGACGGCATCGCTGGCATCAGTGCGTATGTGGCCGATGTGCGATCTGGTTCGTTCCCCGACGACAGCGAGAGTTTCCACATCGCCGATGATCAAGTCGAAGCCCTAGGCCTCTACGGCGGGTAGTTCGGGTAATTCGGGTTTCAGCTCGTTCCTCACCGAAACGCTGTCTGAGTTTCCCGAGTCTGAGTCTCTCGAGTCTGGGTTTCTCGAGTCTGGGGTCCCGGGGACTCTTGGCGTTGTGTGTAGGCCGGAGGGACGACGGCTGGTGGAGTTGGGTTGGCGAAGGGTCCGACGAAGGCTGGGCGAGCGGCGGCGTTGCACGGGTTGTATCGGTCAAGCGAATGCCTGGAGCAGCCGAAGACGAGCGGCGACTCTGTCGCACCCGTCTGTCATTATGGATGGAGTGAGGCAAACATGTATCAGCGCCGTTATCGTTGCACGGTTACATCTTGACCCTGTTGTGAAGTCCACAACCCTGTTTTCAGGTCCAGAGGGAGGTTGCTCATGCGAGCATATGAATTGATGGTCATCTTTGATGGCGATCTCGATGATTCCAACGCTGCTCAGGCGTCGAACCGTGTTTCTGCTTCAGCAGAAGAGTTCGGTGCATCAATCGAAAAGAACGATTGGTGGGGTCGACGCAAGTTTGCTTATGAGATCGATCACAAGGTCGAGGGTTACTACCTCGTCCTCGAGTTGATCTCAGAGAACGGGTCGTTTATCAACGATCTTGACCGGGCACTCCGGCTTGCGGACGATGTCGTCCGCCACAAACTCCTGCGTCTCCCCGATCACGAAGCCGAAAAACGCGGCTTGATCGGTACCGCATCCTGAGAGGAAGCATCTAATGGCATTCGGAAACAACGTACAAGTCGTTGGCAACGTGACCCGTGATCCTGAGCTTCGCTACACCCCTAGCGGCGCTTCGGTCACCAACTTCTCCATCGCATGGAACCGTCGCTATGAACGCAACGGTCAACAAGTCGAAGACGTCAACTTCTTCGACATCGTGTGTTGGGGCACTTTGGCCGACAACGTTGCCGCGTCGATCACCAAGGGCGTTCGCGTCATTGTGGAAGGTCGTCTCGACCAGCGCTCATGGGAAACACCCCAGGGCGAAAAGCGCAGCAAAATCGAAATCACCGCAGATGAAGTCTCCCCGAGCCTTCGCTGGGCATCAGTCGAAGTCGCTCGCAACCCACGCGACGACAACTTCGGCGGTGGCGGCGGCGGTGGCGGCAACTTCAGTGGTGGCGGCGGCGCCCCCATGCAGAACCAGCCACCTCAGCAGGCGGCACCAGCAGCAGCACCTGCACCACAGCAGGATTACAACTACGACGAGGAGCCCTTCTAATGGCCGGCCGAGGTAAGCCAAAGCGCACGATGAAACCACGCGATAAACCACATCGCGGTAAAAAGAAGGTTTCTGTACTTACACAAGAAAAAATTGAGTACGTCGATTACAAGGACGTCAACGTCCTTCGACGGTTCATGAGTGACCGGGCAAAAATCCGGGCTCGTCGTGTCACCGGCAACGACACCCAGCAGCAGCGCGAGATCGCCCGTGCGATCAAGAACGCTCGCGAAATGGCGCTCGTTCCGTACACCAACCGTGTTACCACCCAGCGTGGTGGCAACCGTCGTGACAATGAACGTGGCGGCCGGGCCGATGGTCCAGCACCACGTCCGAGCGGTCCTCCGCCAGGTCCTGGTGCCGAGGGCGACGATGCCACTGAAACCGACGCAACCAACACCGAGGTCGAAGCCACGGAGGGCGAATAATGAAGATCGTTCTCCGCGACAATGTTGATGGACTCGGCAAACGAGGCGAAGTCCTCGATGTCGCCGATGGTTACAGCCGTAACTACCTGATCCCACAGGGTCTGGCCATGCGAGCTACCCCCGGCGCCGAGGCCGAGGCTATTGCTATGCGCCGTGTCGAAGACCAGCGCAACGCACAAAGTCGCGATGCAGCTAATGCACTCGCACAACGTATTGGTGCAACACCAATGGTCATCGCAGCCCGAGCCAGCGACGAAGGTCGTTTGTTCGGTTCGGTTGGTCCTACCGAGATCATCGCAGCAGCCGCTCACGCTGGCCTCGAGCTCGACCGTCGGGTCGTTGCCATGGATGAACCCATCAAGGAACTCGGCGATCACTCCGTGACGCTCGTGTTGCACCCTGAGGTCAAGATGGCTATCAGCGTTTCGGTCATTTCCGACGAAGCCTGAAACCTTCACAGAGCATTTGCTCTGTACACAATCGACGCGGCCCGCCTCTCACCAGGCGGGCCGTCGCCGTTTTCGGGTGTGTTCAGGGCCGGCGTGCAGCCTGGGTGTGCTGCTTTTGGGGGTCTGGCGTGGTCGGTGGGGGAGTGCCTGGCTGATGTTAAGCGGGTGCTGCCAAGTGAGTTGTGATGACGAATTCGCTCGCCATGGACACAGCAACAGGTGCGGAGTCAGCTTCGTCAGCGTTGATAAGGCTTGCCAGCGCCCAGATTGCGGCCAACAACCCAAACACGATCATCATGAGTGATCGACCAAGAGGGGGTCGTGCAAGTTCGTCTTCGCTGCGCTCATGCTCAGGTCGCGGCCGCAGCAGCGCCATGAGATTGCCGAATGCCAACGCTGCGCCGATAGCAAGCACAAGTAGCGCCAGCAGATTCTCTCCGAAGATCATCGAAAAGAAGCGTACTCAGCCTTTCTGCGTTAGAGGTCAGCGGCCGACGCTCGATATGTTCTGACCTGCTAGCGGCGACAAACCACAGGTACTTGCGCTGTTGGAGCCCGAAGCATCGGGCACGCAGGTCCTACCCCGGTGATTCGCCGCAGCAGGTGCCTACCCAAAGGTGCGGCAGTAAGGCTCGAGGCCTGCTCATCACTTCGCAGTGGCCGGTACACACTGGCGTCGGCAGTATCGGTCCAGAGGTCTGCGAGAGGGCGTTGTAGGGCGAGTTGTTAGGTGCGTGCCATATTGGCGAACCGGGTCTGGTGACCGAGCCACGCAAGGCGAACCACTCCGGTAGGTCCAGCACGATGTTTGGCGATCAGGACCTCGGCCTGGCCTTTATCGGCGCTGTCGGGGTTGTAGATCTCGTCGCGATACAGGAACATCACGATGTCGGCGTCCTGCTCGATCGCGCCTGATTCACGAAGGTCAGCAAGCATGGGTCGCTTGTCGGTGCGTTGTTCGAGGCCACGAGACAGCTGCGAAAGCGCTATCACCGGGCACTCAAGTTCACGGGCAAGGATCTTCAGACCACGGCTGATCTCGGAGATCTCGACCTGACGGTTTTCTGCGCTGGCTCGGCCCGACATGAGCTGCAAATAGTCGACGACGACCATACCCATATCGCCAACCTTGCTCTTCAACCGCCGAGCCTTGGCTCGGATATCCATGACGGTGATGTTCGGGTCATCGTCGATCCATAGTTGGGCTTTACCAAGTCGTCCCATCGCCTGGGCCAATTTGGTCCAATCCTCGTCCTTGAGACGGCCATTGCGGATGCTGGTGGCGTCGACCTTGGCCTCGGAGACCAGCATGCGTTTGCTGAGCTCAAGTTTGCTCATTTCAAGTGAGAACAGCAGAACCGGTCGTTGTTCAACCATCGAAGCATGAGCCACGATGTTGAGCGCAAAGCTGGTCTTTCCCATTGCCGGGCGAGCGCCGACAACAATGAGGCTGCTCGGCTGCAGTCCCGCAGTGAGTTCGTCGAGATCGATGAAACCAGTTGGCGTTCCGGTAATGGCATCGCCTCGGTCATACAGCGCCTCGATGTCATCGAGGGTTTCGCCCAGTAGGTCATGCATGAACGCCATAGAGTCGGTGACCCGGCCCTGAGCGACATTAAAGACCATAGTTTCGGCCTCGTCGACTGCCTGCTGGACATCTACGGGTTGGGAGTAGCCAATCTCGGCAATTTCATGGGCAGTGGTGATCAGAGAGCGCAAAATCGCGTGTTCGTACACGATCCGGGCGTAGTGGGATGCATTGGTAGCCGCTGGTGTGCCAGCGGACAATGACATGAGGGCACCGGTGTTGGCGACCGAATCATCGACGCCGGCACGCTTGAGTTCATCGTTGACCGTGATGACGTCGACAGCTTCGCCCTGACCGTACAACGAGGTGATGGCCGAGAAGATCGATTGATGCACTGGCTTGTAGAAATGGCCGGCTTCGACGATCTGGGTGGCGTCGATAATGGCGTCGACGGTGAGCAGCATGGCACCGAGCAACGAGGCTTCGGCTTCGATGTTTTGTGGCGGCACCTTGGCGGTGACGGGCACGGGCATGGGTCGAACGTTGCTCGACGTGCCGTAGTTCTCAACAGGCTGATTCACTGCTCCACCTTGCCCGCGTTTGGCTGTGGATCAGTAGTGGATTGCCTGTTGATTTCCACAGATAAGAGGGGAAAACCCACAGGGCAAAAGGGGATACAACCCCATGAAATGGGGATTGTGGTGGTCGAGATGGGGAATTTGCACAGCCGTATGTGGAAAGTCTCGAGGTCCAGTTTTTTGGGTGTAACTCGTCAACGTTGGGATCCACACCGCTCATCATGGCACGGAGGTGCGACAGTGGTGCACCCCTCGTCTGCCGCCGGCCTTCGTCGGACCTTGTTTCCCCTGTATCTGGGTCCCGCGCTTCCGTCGGCTCTTCTCGTTCGCCGCTGCAGATGTAGAGATCCTGATCTCTACGTAGAACGACACTGACTGCCTGCACCAGCAGGTGCAGGCAGTCAGTTGGAGTGATGGTCCGCACAACTAGCTGGGCGTGAATTTCAGCGCAAAACGGCAAGAAACCCCCGTTGCTGACCGTCGTCAGCTTCGAGGGTTTCTTGAAGATCGACGCAACTTACGTTACGTCAGCGCACACGCTCAGACTTCGAGCGTACCTTGGAAGAACCTGCGACGGCTGCCGAGAGCTACCGCACCGAAGGCGATGAGGCCGGCACCGGCGTATGCGAGGACAGCGCTTTCGCTACCGGTTTGAGCCAAACCAGCAACCCCGTCACTGGCAGCAGGAGCTGCAGGGGCCGCACCAGCAGCTGGGTTAAGTGTGCCCAGACCGTAAGGCCCAGTAGGAGATGCAGGCATGTTGGTGAACGGGCCAGGGTAAGCTTGGGCGTCGGCGCACTCTGAGTTGATGGCCTGCTCGTAGCTGCACGTAGGACCAGCGTCAGCGGTGAGACCACCGAAAGACAGAACGCTCAACAAAAGAGCTGCGATGACAGTAGTAGCTGTCAGCATTTTACGAATCATAATAAGTTCCTCGCGAGAGCCATTTGACTCTTCAGTATTCCAAAGGTTTGCGCGGTTGCGCTATGCGGATTGAAGTATAGACAACTGAAGTTCCACGTCAACTTCTTGAGCGAAGATCTTTATAAAAACGCGAGGTATGTACTTCCGCAGCCACGGAGGTCTCTACTCACCACGTTCGAAGATAAGCGTGAAACCATGGGCCTCGTCGAGCGCAAACGTCTCGGTCCAGCTGCCATCTTGTTGTGTGGGAAAGCCACTGATCCGCCAACCCTGCGATGGCCGAACGGTCAGCGTGAACTCACCAACCAGCGCGGTTGCTTGGGCAGGGACATACACGTCGTACCGGCCGGGTTCGGCTTGAGACGACATTCTTGCGGTCACCTGAGCAGAGTCGCCGAGGGGGACCTCAAAGAAGATGCGGTGGCGGTCGTAGCTAAAGGCAGGCTGCGCATCCTCGATCCGGTACGCAGTATCTGCTTCCAACGATTCAACTGTGGATCGGGTGTACAACCCGAGCGCCAGGAAGTTGCTGCCGAAACCGAGTGTCCCACCGGCAGGGCCGCCGACGTCGCCGCGTCCAAGGACATAGTCACCAGCATCGGCTGGTGCATCGTTGGATTCGACCATCACTAGCTCCGACGTGACTGCTCCCGTTTCGGGGTTCACCATGACGTCGTACGTTGCAGTGCGGCTTGCGTAGCCGTCGAGTTTTGATGCAGTACCCGTCTGGCCGTAGATGCCGACCATGTCGACAGCTGTGCCGACGTCAGGGAAATCAGCAGATAACCAGATGCGATCCAGGAAGGCGTTCTCTTGTTCGTTGAACGTCACCATGCTCAAGCGGTTTGCCCGCGCAGCTGGCCCGAAGATAGCGCCGAGTTTCTCGGGTCCGGGGATCTCGATAGCTAACAGTTTATTGAAGGCCTGGCCAGCGAGCACCCGAAGTACATCTTGACGCTGCGCTCGGTCTACGGGGTCGAACTCGACGTACTGGTCGCGAAGCAAGAAGTCGACCACGTTGTCGGCATCAATGGGTTCGGTGCGGCCGTCGACAACAATCGGTCCGGTTAGTTCGAGCATCCCTGCCAGCGCATATGGGTCGATTGTGATCACCCCGTCAATGTGGAATTCGGGGTCCTGTCTCCATTGAGGGGTGAGGTCGCGGACTGCTGCGGCGATTGTGGACAGATCCGGGGTCGCGGTGAGGTTCTGCGGTCGCAAGCTGGGAACGGCGGACAGGAATGACTCGGGGAACACTTCTGGGTTGGTGAATGTCGCTGGTCCGTTGCCAAGCTCGACATCGACCGAACCAGACTCGGTTAACTCAAAGCGACCTTGGTCGGCTTCAAGGAAACCGTAGGCACCCACGAAACCACCGAACTCACGAGACTCAGATGGCTGGAGAAACAGCACCATGTAGCGCCGGAGTCCGTTTGCCCCGAACATGTCGGGGAGCACTGACGTGCCATGGTTGGCCAGATCGATATCTGCGGCGGTCGACACCAATTCCTCGTTCACCGAGTCGAGGCGGGAGCCAAGCATGGGCAACAGCCACGGGGTGTTGACGTCGCGCAACGACTGTTGTGCTGCCCGCAGCGTACGATTCGCAAGCGTGAGTTCGGCGTTCACCGCCTCAACAAGGTCAAGGTCGAGCTCGCCGTTTTGGCCCCGGATCTTGTCGACGTCGGCTTGCAGCACAGTGCGTTTTGCAGTGCCCGCCAATGTGGCTCCCTGAGCTGCCGCAGTTTCGAGTGCGCGACTGTGTTGTGCTGCAATCGGGACCCACCGGGCTGGCCAGGTCAACGGGCCACTCAGCCGGTCGTGCGCCTGTTCGAAGTCAACCTGTGCAGCATCGAGCAACACGAGTGCCTGGGATTGGTCACCTTGTTCCACTGCGGTGACACCGTCTTCGGCCTGGCCGATACCACGCTCAACCTGCCCCCGAGCAGACAATGCAGTTGCCGCAGTGAGTGCCGTTGCTACGGCTGCGAAGGTCATGACCGCAACGAGGCCACGGCGGGCGTGTTGTTGTTGGCGCTCCGGCAAATTGCGGAATCCGGTGATCACGATGGGTGTAATCGTTATCGCTGCCAGAATTGAAGCGCTTGTGTTGAAGCCGATATTGGGCAAGTACAAGACGGTTTGTGTCGTCAGCGCGGCCACAAAGGCGGCGCTGATTACCCAACTGTCGCGGTCCAACTGGCGCCACATAGTGATCGCTAGTGCTACCAAAAGCGCACAAGCCGCAAAGGCGATGGCAGGGATGCTGAATCCAGTGAAGAACAGGCCAAGCGCAGCCGACACTGTGACAGCTTGTGCGGTGGCGAACTGACCGAACCACACGACAGCCGCAGCGAAGACGAAACTGAGCGCGTAATCCGCAGCGGAGTTTCCGGTTGGCTGGTTACCGCTAAAGGTGGCGGCGACGCCAGCGAGCAAGGCAATCACGGGAACCACGTCGCGACTTTGGAGACCGAAGCCGATCGCTGGCGGCTTGTCGGGTGGCTCGGGGGTGCCGGAGGTCTCGGAAACGACTGTCATCAACTTTGCATCGTACGACGTGTTTCGGGTCCGACTGGGCCACCTGCAATCGGTGCGATGCAACAGGGTCTAGGTGCAAGGTTTACGGCAGGGTGTAAGAACATGGTGTGATTGGAGGCTCGATCCGTAAAGCTGGTGGGGTGACATCGGTAGAGACGCTTCCCCCACAGTCGCCGCCCGACGCGGCTGGTATGGCCCCAGCATCGGCGGCGCCTGGCGAATTTCCTGAGCTGCGGATCGGTCCATTGGCTGTCTGGCCACCGGTGATTCTGGCTCCCATGGCCGGTGTGACCGACGTGCCGTTTCGGGCATTGTGTCGTGAGCATGGTGAACAGGGGCGTCGTCTGATCGGTTCCGCGTCCTCTGCCCGAGCCGATGCAGCACCCGGGTTGTACGTCAATCAGATGATCACCGCTCGGGCGTGGCTCGAAGGTAATGCCAAGACACTCAAGCTCGCCGAGTTCGGTGCAGACGAGTCGCCTCGCAGCATCCAGTTGTACGGCACGGTTCCCGAAGAGGTCGGTGAAACCGTGCGCCGGTTGGTTGAGCAGGGTGCTGTTGACCATGTCGACATGAACTTCGGTTGCCCGGTACCAAAGGTGACCAAACATGGTGGCGGCGCAGCCTTGCCGGTCCGCCATCGACTGTTGCGTCGCATCGTGCAGGCGGCCGTCGCCGGTGCTGGTGATGTTCCGGTCACCATCAAGTTCCGTATGGGCGTTGACGACGATGTCATGACCTTTATTGAGACCGGCCGCATCGCCGAGGGCGAAGGTTGTGCAGCGATCGCGCTGCATGCCCGCACCGCCGAACAGCTGTATTCAGGGCATGCCCGATGGGATGCGATTGGTGAACTCAAACAGGCAGTGACTTCGATCCCGGTGCTTGGCAACGGTGATATCTGGGAGCCGGCCGACGCACTTGCCATGATGCGCGAGACTGGTTGCGACGGCGTCGTCATTGGTCGAGGTTGCCTCGGACGGCCGTGGCTGTTCAGTGCACTCGCAGCTGCGTTCGACAGTCAGCCGCTTCCCGAGCTCCCAACGTTTGGCGCAGTGAGCCACACGATGCTTCGCCATGCAGAGATGTTGGTGGAGTGGTACGGCAACGAGGGTGCGCTCCGCATGTTCCGCAAACATGCGCTCTGGTACCTGATGGGCTTCCCCATCGGCGGCGAGATGCGTAACCAGTTCGCCCGGTTCACCAAACTCGATGAGCTGCGGGTGCTGGTCGAGCAGGCCGATTCGAGTGAGCCGTTCCCTCCGGGGGTACTACGCCAGCCTCGCAGCCATACTGGCGGGCCCCGAGCGGTACACCTTCCCGAAGGCTGGCTAAGTGATCGGGACAACGATCAACCACCCGGTGGCGGCGCAGACTCGATCGTCAGCGGTGGTTGAACCAGCCCAGATGACCCCCAAGGTGACCCTTGGGTCAGCATCGCCTCGGCGGGCGGACCTGCTTCGGTCGCTCGGCGTCGACTTCGACGTCGAGGTGGTGGAACTTGACGAGCACGCGTTCATCGATGAGCTCGAACGAGACCCGCGGGTCCTCGCCGAGACCATTGCTCGGGCGAAGTTTGCTGCGTTCCCAGCGAACGGCACCGACAGGCTGCTCTTGACAGCTGACACGCTGGTGGCGTGCAACGGCTCAGTGATGGGGAAGCCGACTACCAACCGTCGACTCACCGCGATGTTGGCATCGATGTCAGGTCGCGAGCTCGAGATCGCCACCGCCGTCTGTGTTGGACATCGCGGCGCAACGCCTCAGGTTGAGATGGTCACGACTGTTGTTGAGCTTCGACCTCTCACCGTCGAGGAGATCCAACGTTATGTCGCAACGGGCGCTGGTATGGACAAGGCTGGCGGGCTCGCGCTGCAAGCCCAAGCCAAACCGTTCATTCGCACAGTGGGCGGCTGTTGGTCAAACGTTGTCGGGCTGCCTCTTTGTGTCGTATCCCTGCTGTTAGCAGCTGAGTCGGCCGAGCCGACCTACGTGCCTTCGCCCTGCTCTGTCACATTATGCGGCAGTTACGACAGGTAACGAGAAGCCGATCTGGGCGCCACCGTCGGCGCGGTTGGACGCATGCACCGTGCCCCCATGGGCGGTGACTATCTGGTTGACGATGGCCAGGCCCAATCCGGAACCCGGTGCGGATCGGGCTGCGGTCGCCCGGTAAAAGCGGTCGAAGACGAACGGCAAGTCGGCATCGGGGATACCCGGTCCCCGATCTCTTATCGTGACTGCAGTCGCCGATACGTCGACATCGATCTCGGTCCCTTGATCGCTGAACTTCACTGCGTTGTTGATCAGGTTCGTCACGGCCCGGCTAAGAAGTGCGGTATCTCCGGGGATGGTCGAGCGGACGTCCTGGGTCACGTGGACATGGATAGTTCGGTGGTGCCGTCGTCGAGCACGGTCCGCACATGCCTGTACTAGGTCGATCAGGTCAATCTCATCTCGCAGTTGCAGGGTGGCCGGTATCTCGGTGGCCGAGTCGACGAGTTCGGTGGTCAGTTCGGTGAGCTCGTGAAGCTCTGCGCCGATGTCGTGGAGAACCTGAGCTCGAACCTCGGGATCGATGTTTGTGTGGCGCTGCAATAACTCGACATTGGTCCGCATGCTGGTTAATGGCGTGCGCAGCTCATGACTGGCGTCTTGGACCAGCCGCTTCTGCTGTTCGCGGGACGTGTCGAGTGAGGTGAGCATGGTGTTGAAACTCGACGCCAGCGCGCCGATTTCCCCGCCGCCATCGACGGCGATTCGTTCGCCGAGATCCTGGGTACGAGCGACTCGTTCTGCAGCCTGGCTCAGACGAAGGACTGGTTCGGTTGCCCGTTTTGCGAACAACCATCCGAGCGCGGCGGCACAGGCAGCTCCGATCAGTCCGAAGACCAGGCTGCGAACGACCACGCTGCGCAAGGTGTCCTCGGTTATCTCAAGGTTGCGGGCGAACTGCACGGCACCAACGTCGCCGAACCCGCGGGTCAACACCCGAAATCGCTCGCCTTCGATCGAGACGGTTCGATAGTTTGTGCCTTCGCCAGTGGTGGCAATGGCGATCTCGTCGGCGGAAATCGGCAGCGTCTGACAGGCGGAGAATACGTTGCCGTTTGACCGAACGAGTTGCAGGTTGCTTGCGAACTCGGGCAAGAACCGCAGTCGGCCGCCACTGCGTCCTGTCTCGGATTGGGCAGCGCCTGATCCGATTTCTTCGGAGTCTGCGTCAGCGTCGTCATTGCAGGTTGCGCGACGCGCATCGAACGCGAATTGCAGCTGGCCGGCCAGCCGAGGGCCCTGTGCTGGAAGGGCCTCGGCATCGTTGGCAAGCGCCCGGTCCACCCGATCCAGCCCCACGCTTCGGGAACTAATAGTGGTGCCAATACCGCCGATCGCGGACGCCAAGAGCACGGTGACTCCGACAAGCAGCGCAATCCGAGTTCGGAGGCTCATGGTGGCGGTCTACTCTTGTCGGGCGACGTAACCCACGCCGCGTACGGTGTGGATAAGACGTGATGCGCCGTCGGCCTCGAGCTTGCGCCGCAGGTACCCGATGTACACATCGAGTGACTTGGAACCGGTTTCGAAGTCGAAGCCCCAGATGCGCTCATAGATGACGTCGCGTGTCAGCACGATGCCTTGGTTGTGCACAAGAAGCTCGAGTAAGTCGAATTCGGTCTTGGTCAGGTCGATCACGGCTTGGTCCCGGGTTACCCGGCGCGCCAAGGCATCGAGAACCAGATTGTCGAGTTCGATTGTGGACCCGTCGCTGCCGGTGACACTGGTTCGACGGAGCAAGGCACGGAGGCGAGCGAGGAGTTCGTCGAGTGCATATGGCTTGACGAGGTAGTCGTCGGCGCCCGCATCGAGCCCCGCAACGCGATCAGCAATTTCATGTCGAGCGGTGAGCATCAGCACGGGGATATGGATGCCCTTGTCGCGGATCCGTCGGCACACGGTGTGGCCATCGATACCTGGCATCATGACATCGAGCACGATGGCGTCGGGTTCGTTGGAGCCCAGCAGTTCGAGTGCTTCGCCACCATCGGATGCCGCGAGTACGGCGTAACCCTCGAACTTCAGCGCACGCTCAAGCGCTAGTCGGGCGGCCCGATCATCTTCGGCTATCAAGATCGTCGATGCCACAGTCATGCCGTTACCACTGTCATGTCGATGCTGCATCCATGAGTGAGCATCGTAAACAACGCCGGGCTGTTGCTCGAACGCTTGCGAGTGATTCTTGCGGTTCTCTTAGAATGCGGTGGCGCGAGTGGCGAGCTCACATGGCCGGAAACATTGTCTCTACAGGCGCCGACAGGACCGTCTAGAGAAGGCCTCGAAGGCCGAGGTACAGCGACGTTGCGACAATGACCGCGAGCACGGCAAGTGCCAGGGTGGCAACCGCAAGTCCCCATGATGACTCGGGTTTCTTCACCTGATCACGCTAGTTCCGCAGTTGGGTGGAGCGTGGGTCCACAACTCGAAGCAGGGCTGCCCGTAGACGCTCTGAATGAAGGGATAGGGACAAGTCCTTTAGTTACTGTGCCGAATTTCGTCAGCTCGGGGTATTAACCTGCGCTGGTCGGCCGTCGTAAGGATGGCCCTGAGCGCTGGAGTCGCGATATCCGACGAATTGTTGCGAGCGGACTGGTCGCCATCGGTGTGCTCCTTGCCTTGTTTGCTGGCGTCTTCCGCTACGTCGATCAGCATTTCCATACACCCGACACGTTCCTAGAGAACACGTCGGGGCTTGCGACGAATGCAGAAATACGCGAACGGCTTTTTGGCGGATTCCGCACCGAAATCATCGCTCTGGCCGAAGGTGATGTTGTAGAAGAGGCAGAGACCGGCCTTGGCAACCTGCTCGAAGATGACCTCCCCGACCCGATCACCGAAGAACAAATCGCGCGGGATCAGGCCATCGAAGAGGTGCTACTCGATGTCTTTGATAGCGCAACTTACGACCGCACGTTCGCGAGTGCACTTGGGCGAAGCCAAACCGAGCTGATTACTTCGGCCGAGCTTGAATCGGCAGCGTTGTTGCGGAACAAGGGCGAAGTGTTCTTCAACATGCAGCCGTTGTACCAGCCGATTTATGAGCGGCTTGCGGCAGATCCACGCACCGCGGAGATCACCCAAACCGCGCCTCCAGCCGGCTACGGCGTCTTTAAGGTCGCTGATCGCGACACCACGATCAATTTCCTGTGGACGTTGTTGCGCAACGGACCGAACTGGCGTGGGCTCACCCTGCTTGGGGCTATCGCATCGTTGGCCGGTGCGGTCATAATCGCCGATCGTCGCCCGTCGACTGCTATCCAATTCGGGGGAGGCATGGTTGGGGTCGGCGTGGTGCTCGTCGTCATTATTTATTTGATTCGATTCGTCGTGCCGCTCCTGGCAGGCGGAGGTTCGTCTGGGAACTCTGTGGTCGCGGTGTACGCGGCCAATGTGGCACCGCTGGTGTCCATCATGATCCGGTTTGTAGTCCTGGGCGGTGTCGTTGCAGGCGCGGGTGGTATCACCAAGCTGATCTGGCCTGATGACTGGGTGTACAGCAGCGTCAGTGATGAACGTGGCATTCGATCAATCCGTCGTCGTCGAGGAGCGCCCGAAGCCGAACCACCAGTCCAGCAGCAGCCACAGCAGTTGCAGCCAGTCGCGATGGCACCGGGTTACGGCGGATACCCCCAGCCATACCCCGGCTATCCGCCGCAGCAGTGGGGCCAGCCGTACCCCGGTCAGTATCCACCGGGTTACGCAGCGCCTTATCCCGCCGGGCCGTACGCGCAGCCGGCCCAGCCGCTGCCGCAGCACTACACCAGTCCAGGAAACCCAACCGTTCCCGTTATGCCGGTGCAGGTTGAGCAAGGCCCAGCTGGTGAGTTGATTCCACCGGCTGCTCCGCCTCTGGACTCAGTCCCGGGTGATCTGCCTGCCGACGCAGCACGAGTTGTGCCGCGCGTTGTAGCTACGGCGGACACGACCCTCGATGCGGCCCAATCTCAAGCCCCAGAGTCTCGGGCCCCAGAGTCTCAGGTTCCAGAGTCTGGCGCCTCGTCTGGCGGCGCCAAGGCAACATTCGTAGAAGCTGCGACATCAGATCAACCTGACGATGCCGACGCACCTGACGGCGTCGATGCCGACGGCGATGATGCCGACGGCGGCGACTCGTGGGCTGGTGAAAAGGACTGGTAGGTCGTCAGATGCCGAGCTGGCGTGATGCCAGGTCGCGCATGATCTCTTCGGAGCCACCGCCGATGGCTTGGACCCGTACTTCTCGGTAGAGACGTTCGACGACGCTTCCTCGCAGGTAACTGGCGCCACCGAGAATCTGGGCGGCTTCACGGGCACAGAACTCGAACGTGGTTGTCGCTGCGACTTTGGCTTCGGCGATCTCGGCGACGGGGTTATCACCCTGGTTGAGACGCCACGCGAGAAGTTGTGTCCACGCCTGACCGGCGTTGATTCGGCGATCCATTTCTACGAACTTGTGGCGGATCACCTGATGTTCGCCGAGTTTGCGGCCGAAGGTTTCGCGCTCGCGAGCCCAGGCCAGCGCCTCGTCGTAACAGACCCGAGCGAAACTAAACGACTGCACCGCCATGTCCATACGTTCGGCGTTGAAGTTGTTCACGATGGCACTGAACCCGGCACCTTCTTCGCCGATCAGGTTCGATACCGGGACCCGCACGTCATCAAAGTACAAGGTCGCTGTATCGCTTGACAGCCAACCCATCTTGTCCAGCGGTGTGCGTTCGAAACCGTCGCGGTCAGCTTCGATCAGTAACAAGCTAATGCCAGCTGGCCCTTCGGCTCCGGTGCGAACAGCCACGGTGTAGAAGTCAGCCCGCATACCAGAGGTGATGAACGTCTTGGAGCCGTTCACCACATAGTGGTCGCCGTCGCGTCTCGCGGTTGTGCGGATGCGGGCTACGTCGCTGCCGCCAGAGGGTTCGGTTATTGCGAGCGCAGCAATCGCATCACCTGCTTGGCACGGGGCGATGACCTTGGCTTTGAGTTCTTCAGAGCCGAATCGTTGTACGGGCGGTAGGCCGATGTAGTTGGACAGGATCGATGCAACGACGCCGCCGGAACCGGCCTGGGAGAGTTCGTCCATCATCACCAGGCGCAGCAGGGCATCGCGTTGTCCGTGCCCGCCGTATTCGGCCTCGAAACCGTCGCCGAACATATCGATCCTGGCAGCCTTGCGGTAGAGCTCCCGGTCGACGTAACCCGCACGTTCCCACTCTTCGATGTAGGGCACGATTTCGTTCGTCGTGAATTGGCGCACCGCCTCGGCAAAGGCCCGATGTTCATCGGTAAAGAACGGTGTGGAAGCTGACCAATCGATCGTCATGCGTCCGACGATAGAGCCAGGATCCGAACGGTGCCGAATCACGGCCTGGCTCGGACTATCGGTAGGGATCTTCCCGTTAGTTCGGCGTCACGAATGCGCTCGCGACCCACACATCTTCTGTGCCGTTGAAGATCTTCCACCACGTGTAACCATCGGCCACGTTCACCACGCACTCACCGGTGAATACCAACCCTGTCTGGCCAGGGTCGAAGGTGCCCGCCTGAGCGCCACCCACCGAGGGTTCGTAGCGCTGGTTGAGGGGTGCCGTGTTGGTGTCGACGATATAGCTCGATGTCGTGAGTGGTGAGGCGTCGGCTGTGCAGGCTTCGAATCCTTCAGCCACCGGTGTCGAACTGGGGACAGGTGCGGTAGTCGCTTCAGGTTCGACATCTTCTGTGGTGATGATGCCGATACTCGTATCTTGCGGAACCGGTGTCGATGTCGCGATCGTGAGTGGTGTCGGCCGCGGTGCTTGGCTGGCTGCTGAAGTCGACGAGTCACCGTTGTCGAAAATCAGGAACCATAACGCGAGCACGACGGCAATGGCCAGCAACGCGAGAAGGAGCCCGAGCACGGTTCGGTTGGCTTGTGGCAACGCCCGATCGTTCATCGTCGGCGGCAGAATGTTGCTCTCGTCATCGCTCGGCACGCTGTAACGCTTGCAGGATGCGCGACCCGATGCAAGCACCCTCTAGCGGTAAGGCGTCACCCGAGAGGCGCCGGGGGTCAACGTCGAGCTGGCACTACTTGGGTCAGCATGGCCTTGAGGTAAGCGCCTTGCTCGAACCCGATCGGATGATCGACCGCATGACCGGTCCTGATCGTGTTGATGGCCTTCATGTCGTTCTCGGCGATTTCGCCGGTGACGAGCGCATGAAACTCGTCGGCCGGGATTCGACTGGAACATGATGCCTGCAGCAGCGTGCCACCCGTGGCCAAGAGTTCGACCGCTAATGACGTGAGACGGCGATAGGCATGGCGAGCGGCCGGAACCGATGCGGTGTTCGGCGCAAACGTTGGTGGGTCCACGATGACTACGTCGAATCGTTGATGTCGATCAGCGAGTTCGGTCATGGCTTCGAACGCGTCGGCGACCTGACTGGTGTGTCGGGCATCGAAGCCAAGGCCAGAGCGGTTGATTTCAATATGGCGTTGTGTTGCCTTGATGGCATGGTGGCTGACGTCGACGCTGTGCACCGACCGGGCACCACCTGCTGCGGCGTACACGCTGAAGCCGCCGGTGTTGCAGAACACATCTAAGACGTGGGCATCCTTGCAGCGGTCGCCGATGAGATGGCGGTTGTCTCGCTGGTCGAGGAAGTGGCCGGTCTTTTGCCCTCGTTCGACGTCGGCTTCGAAGACAAGGCCGTTTTCATAAAACTCGATGGGCCCACGCGGCGCCGCACCGAAGATCGTCGGACTGTCCCGCAAGACATGGGGCAGCCTCTCGATGATGCGTCGGCTGGCTCGCAACACGATTCGCGTGGCATCGGTCAACTCGATCAGTGGTTCAACAAGTGTGTGGAGATGCGGCACCCACACCGGCGAGTCGAGCTTGATGACGAGGGTCGAGTCGTAGCGGTCAACGACCAGGCCAGGCAGCCCATCGTTCTCGCCATGGACTAATCGATACCCCGTGGTGTGGGGATCGTCGTGTAGCCGTTGTCGACGGGTATATGCCGTGAGCAGCTTGTCGGCAAAGAACGCTGCGTCGATGGTTTGTGGCGAGCCGCGATGTAACACCCGCACCGCGATGGGGGCATGGGGGTCCCACAGGCCAATACCGGCGAACTTCCGCTTGTCATCAAAGATGACAGCCAGGTCACCCGCCTTGCCCTGGGCCGAGACCCGCACGATGGAACCATCCCAGATCCAGGGATGACCGCCTCGTAGCTGACGAAGCGCGTCGCCGGTCACATGGACAGCAATGCGTTCTGTAGACGGTGCCGGTAGGTCAGCTTCCAAGTTCACCATGTGACAAGAACTGTATGGCGGCGAAGCCCGGTCGTGCGTCTGGCGTGCAACATGGTGGTGTAGGCCGCTCGTAGTAACGCCGCGGCCCAACGGGTGACGCTGCAGGTGGCGCCGGGGCATAGAGTCGGGGCATGACTGAAATCGACCCGTCACGTCTTATCGCTGTTGACCATTCGTTGGTGCAGCACAAGTTGACGTTGATGCGAGATGTAGGCACACCGGCACCGCTCTTTCGCCAGCTTCTCCGCGAGACCGCGACATTGCTTGCCTATGAAGCATTGAATAATCTGCCGACCACGACGGTCACCGTTGAAACACCACTTGGCCCGGCCAAAGGCCAACAGTTGGAGACAGATCCGGCACTCATCTCGATTCTCCGGGCAGGGAATGGTCTGCTCGACGGTTTTCTTGACGTCGTTCCCTCGGCATCGGTTGGGTTCATCGGTATGTATCGCGATCACGAAACTCTCGAAGCGATCGAGTACTACACGAACATTCCCGAAGCTTTGGCTGATCGTGTCACCATTGCTGTTGACCCGATGTTGGCTACTGCGGGCACGGCGATCGCCGCGATTAAGAAGTTGCGCGACGCAGGCGCAGTTGATCTTCGTCTTGTGTGTTTGGTCGCCGCACCCGAAGGAATCGCCCGTGTTCACGCCGCCGATCCCGACGTCATGATTATCACCGCAGCAGTCGATCAGGGCCTAAATGATGTCGGCTACATCGTGCCTGGTTTGGGTGACGCTGGTGACCGTATCTATGGCACACAATAAGGCGTCTACCAGCGTCGTGTCGGCGCCTTCACTCTCTACACATCGAGAAACGGCGCCGCGATTGTGTCGGAGGTAGATTGGTCCGATGTTCCATCTGGGGGGATCTCGTTGGGGGCCAATGGCGCTGCCCGACTTTTTGCGCGATCAGCTCAAGGCGCATGGCTTTGCGCCCGACGATGCAGGTCGATGCGCCCGTCTGATTGGTGAGCAGCCTGCTGGTGCAGCCGCAGCGTCATCGCTGTTCGTGGACCTGGGTTCCTGCAAATTTCTTGAGGCCGACATCGACGGTGCTATTGCTGCGTGGCGTCATGCCATTACGAGTGATCACGATGCAGCGGCTGCTCGGTCGTTGTTGAACCTGGGTTTGTTATACGAGCACTTGCATCTCTACTCCCGAGCCCTTGACCTGCTGGCTCGGGTCGCCGACCGCGACGTGGCGGCGTATGTGACTCCTGCTGCTATGGCATCGGCTCGTTGTCTGGTTGCGATGGGTGATGGCGACCTAGCTATGGAGTCCATGGCGCGTTTGGCGCAGCGGGTCATGGCAACCGAACCCGAGGGTGCCGAGTTGTCTGAGTCGTTGTATGCGCTCGGCGATATCGCTGAACGTATGGCCCGGCCCGACCGGGCTGAGCGGGCATGGCGAGCTGCGATGGCCAGTGGGAGTGCCGACATCCAACAGGCAGCGCTGCAGCGGCGTATTCAGCTGTTGCTCTCCCACGGTCACGACTATGCCGTGGTTGATCTGATCTCGACCGAGACCCTCGAGTCCAATGCAGCGGGTCGGGTGCTTCTCGATGTAGCTGAGACGTTTCTGCAACGGGATAGACCTGGCCTGGCAGCTGAGGTACTCGATCGTGTCGAAGGTGCATACTGCGAACCGAACGATCGGTTCCGGCTCGCCGATGCAAAAATTGGGTGTGGTCAGGTCAACGAGGCGATCGATGAGCTTGAGGCCCTGTTGGCTGACCATGATGAACACGTCCAGCTGCGGGCACTCTTCTCGCTCGGTCAGGTGTATGCAGGCCACGACATGGTTGACCCAGCCATGTCGATGTTTCAGCGAGTTGTCGAAGCCGACGATGACTATTGGTCGCCTGTTGGTGCATTGGCTTGGGGCGATCTCATGGCGTCGACCGGTGATTTTGAGGCGGCCACAGAACACTGGGTTGTTGCGGCAGATGGCACGGTGCCTCCTATTACGGATCAGGCGCTCACACGTCTGGGCAGTCAGTCAGAACCTGTCATTGCCCAGGATCGTCCCCCGGGGTCGGGTGAGACCGTGGCCATGACGGTCCATCCCCAGCCTGAACCTGCTGATCCTCAGCGTGTTTTGCACAATGCTCGAGACGGTGTTTATGCACCAAAGGGTGAACCTGTGGTGGTCGTGTTGGAGACGCTTGAACCCGCGGCCGAGCACGTCTTTACCGATACGGATAGGGGTGACACGTTGGACACAGCGTCGGACGAACCCAGCGCCGAACCTGCCACCAAAACCCCGAAGCGCCCGAGCGCCTTTTCTCGGTACACCTGATCATCGGTAATCACATCGTGGCGGTGATGACCTGCGTGGCTGGACATCTCGTGCCTGCCCGACCGTAGGCGGCTTGGCCGTTAGGCGGGTTGGCCGTTAGGCGGCGCGAGTCGTCTGGCGGATGGTTGATCCTTGGCCATTGGGCGACTCGATGACGCTCACACCAAGTGGCAGCGCCTCGAGCAGTGCTGGCACATGAGTGATCACACCGACCATTGCGCCACGATCACGAAGTTCGTCGAGGAGATCGATCGCTCGCTCGACCGATGTTTCATCGAGAGACCCGAAACCTTCGTCGATGAACAGTGCATCGACTCGAACCCCTGCGCTCTGATTCATGACTGCATCGGCGAGCCCGAGGGCCAACGCAAGTGAAGCCTGAAACAGCTCACCGCCTGAGAGCCCGGCGGTTGGTCGTTGGGTGCCGGTCACCGTGTCTTCGACCCCAAGGTCCAGGCCCCACGTACCCCGTTTGTTCTCGCCGTCGTCCAGGACACAGAGTTGGAATCGTTGATGGGTTGACCGTGCTAGCCGGATATTGGCGAGCTCGACAACATCGCGAAGGTGAGCGGCGAGCACCCAGTTTTCGAACGAGGTGTTGCGTTCGTTATCACCTTTGGCCAATGCAGCGACCCGCTCGAGCCGGCGGGTGTCGAGGTCGGTTGTCTGGCACCGTGCCCGTTCTGATTCGATTGCCCGAAGTTCAGATGTGATTCGATCAAGATTTGTAGTCGCGGTGATCAGTGCGGTGTTGGCTGCGGCGAAGGTGTGGCTGGACTGGTCAGCGATCAACTGGAGCGCCGCAAGGTCGGGGGGTGAGTCTGGAAGGCCGGTGAGTTCATGTAGCTGTCCGTGCAGCCGGTCGGTGGTTGTTATGTGGGCCGCCGTCTGTGCTTCGAGTTGGGCGAGTAGGTGTGGTTCGACGAAAGCAGCAACTGCTTGGTCAACGGTGGTGAACAACGATTGGGAGAGTCGCTCGTCGAGAATCGACTGTGCTCGGCGGACCGCATCGGCGGCGTCGTGTTGCCGAGCGAGTGCGGTCAGCATGTCGGTGATCAAACCCCGAGCATGGCGGGCGGCCCTGGCTCGAACCTCGAGGTCTTGGTCGGCGCGCACCGGGGTTCGCGAACACTCAGCCAGCGCTCGGTCAGCGTTGGTGTAGCGCTCCGACGCCACATCGAGTGCCTGCTGGCGCTCGATGAGCTGATCAGCGCTCGAGGCGCGGCGGCTTTGGGTCGCTATCTGATTCAGTCCAATCGTGTCGATTTCTTGTTCGGTGGTGTGGACTGTCTGGGTGAGTTCGGCCCGGCGTTCTACGAGTTGATCAGCCTGGGTCCGGGCCGAGGCTGCATCGAGGGCTTGGGCCCGCAGTATCGCGACTGGTTCGTTCGCCGCAGCTCCCAGTGCGCCTTCGAGTCGGCTGCGGCGTTGATCGGTTGTCCGCAATTCGTCGTCGAGTGCGGTGCGGTCGGTGCGGACCTGACGCAGTTCGGCTTCCACCTGTTCATACAACCCGGCAGCCTGTCGAGTCTCGTCGGCGATAGTGCGGGCGCCCAGCGCCATGGCCTTTGTGGTGGTGATTTGGGCTGCGAGCTCGGTCGTACTGAGCGACGTTATGTCGGCGTCGGCAGCCCGAAGTGTTTCGATGTCAGACTCGATGGTCTGCACCTTGGTTTGCATTGCATCGCTGCGCTCCCGGGCAGCTGCTACTTGAGAATCGGTGACGATCTGGCCGTCTTCTGCGATGGCAGCTGGCTGCGGGTGTTCGCACGAACCACAAACTGGGCATGGCTCATCGTCGACCAATGCGTGCGCGATGCGGGCTGCGGTGCCAGCAATAAATGCGTCCCACAGCTGGTCGGATTCGGCCCGGGCCTGGGCCAAAGCAGAGCGAGCCGACGTGAGCGTGAGCGTTGCTGCTTGATAGTGGATAACAGCGTCGTTGCGGCGCTCGCATTCTTTGTACGCAGCGAATGCCAAGTCGGCTTTTTCCTGCGCGGATGTGTGTGCAGATTGCGCGTGGACTGCGGCGTCGCGTGCTTGCTCAAGCCGGTCGATGGTCGTGTCGAGTTCCGTGGCCTGACGCACGAGTTGGCTGTGAACGATCTCAATTTCGGCCAGTTCGGTGCGTTGTGTCAACCGGGCTTCGGCTGTGCGAAGCGCGGTTTCGCATTCGTTGACATCGGCAGCTTGTTCCAAGTCGGTCAGTTCGGCTGTGGCCTGACGAAGCCGCGCGGTCGCGGTCTGATGGTGTTCGTGGAGATTGCGTGTCTCGTTGTCGAGTCGACGAAGATCACCCTGCGTCTGAGCGATGGCTGCGGTGAGATCCTGGACGCGTAGTGCCGAGTCTCGGCGGTCGGTCAGTCGGGCATCGAAGGTGTCGATGCGGTCAGCGATGGCGTCAAGCGCCGCGACAGTAAGTGCTGCGTCATCACGCGCGTGGGGTTTGGTGAGCTGGTGAGCTGGTGAGGTGAGCTGGTCGAGGCCAGCCGCAGCGAGGGCGTGATGAAGCTGTTGGTGAAGATCGAAAATTCGTTGGTCGGCAACCCGACGCTGTTCTTGGTGACGGGTGAGAGACTGCGCGTGGGTGGCGACTGGAACAGCGGCCCGTGCATTGTGCAGCCGGGTGAGATCAACCTGGTGCTGTGGGTCCGCCTGCGTATGGCGTTCGAGCTCCTGACGCACAAGGTCACGTCGTTTGATTCGTTGCGCGATGTCTGTTGCGGCTTGATGGGCTTGGGCTGCATGTTGTGCGGTGGCGTTGAGGTCGGCGACGGCAGCCGTCTGGCTGGCAAGTTCGGCACGTTGGTGCTCAAGGAGTGCGTCGTGTGAGGAGCCGGTGGAGTCAGCAACAACGTGACCGGTCAGCATGCTGAGTTCGTCGGTGAGAACTCCCTGGCGGTGATCGAGTCGTTCGAGAACGGCTCGGTCGGCAGCGGTTGCTTGGGCCGCAGCGTCGGTCAGCAGGCTGGTGGCATTGTCGAAGATCTCAGAGGAGAACAATGTGCGGAGTAGTTCGCGTCGTTCGGTGCTGGACTCGGTCAAGACCCGACTGAACTGACCCTGCGGAAGCAACGCAACCCGCTCGAACTGTTTGCCGCTCAGTCCAACGAGTTCGGCACACTTGGCCCGCACCTCTTCGACACGGTTTGTGACTGCAGTGGGGGTGCCGTTGTTAAGCCGGAACAGGGTGGCCACAGCGGGTGCTTCGGTGGTGCCGGTGCCGCGACGTTTGCTCCGTTTCTGTTTCGGAGATCGTTCGACCCGCCACTGGGTGTTGTGCGCTGCAAAGTCGAGTGTGACCTGGCATTCGGTCGAGTCGTCGGCATGGTCGGACTTGAGTCGGATGTAGGAAGCTCGACGACCGGGAAGTATGCCGTACAGCGCGTAGTGCAAGGCATCGAAGATGGTGGTCTTGCCGGAACCGTTTTTTCCAGCTACGACGAACAGGCCCAATGCAGTGAGGGCATCGAAGTCGACAACTTCGGTGCCGGCATAGGGGCCGAATGCGGTCATGGTGAGCCGCAGTGGCCTCATGACTGGTGGTTCTCAGCTCGACTCAGCGCGTTTTGAAGCAGTGCGAGGTCGCTGGCGTCGTCGTGGCTGCTGACATTGGTCAGGAACTCGCCTGCGAGTTCCTGGACCGAACGTTCGCGTACCGCTTGCACGGTCAACCGTTCACGGTTGTTCGGACGGGCACCGATGCGAGCAATCTCGACCAGGTGCGGAAAATGGTCGCGGAGTCGGCGATGGGCATCGGCCACGGGATGGGTGTTGGTGAGTTCGACCCGGACCCAGTCGTGGTTGTTGCCATCGGCTGCCAGTAGCTCATCGAGTGTGCCCCGGACGGTGGCGACGGAGCGGCCGACGTCGATAGGGATTGCTTTGGATCGGGCATCACCATCGGCATCGAGTTCGATGAGGACGACTTCTTTCTGGGACTTCTCACCAAACGAGTAGGCCAGTGGCGCCCCGCTGTAGCGCACCCGTTCGTCGCCGCCGACGATCTGGGCCCGATGAAGGTGGCCGAGTGCGGTGTAGTCGAAGCCGTTGAAGACAGTCGAAGACACCATGCCAGCGTCGCCAACGGCCAGCGTGCGCTCAGATTCGCTCGGTTCGGCGCCGGTGACAAAGGCATGGGCGATCGCCAAGCTGCGCACGCCTGGAGTGATGCGGTCGCGAGCTGTTGTGAGCGTGCGACGCAGGACGGTCTCGTGGCTCGGACGTTCACTGGCATCGTGGGACGTATCGATGGGTGCGAAGACCGGATCGAGGTAGGGCACGGCAACGATGGCCAGCGGACCATCGGCATAGGTGCGAATGTCGACATCGGCGGCGCGCTTGTAGCCCCCGCGCAGCAGGAGCCCAGACGCGAGTAGCCCGTCGATGCTGCCTAGGCGTTCGGCACTGTCGTGATTGCCAGCGATGGCAGCGACGTCGGCGCCAGCAGCAAGCAGACGAGACAGCGATGAGTGAAAGAGCTCCACCGCATCAGCCGGTGGCACAGATCGGTCGTAGAGATCGCCAGCAATCGCCACCAGATCAATCTCTTCGTGGCGAACCAGGTCGACGAGCCAGTCGATGAAGAGTGCCTGCTGTTCGAGTAGACGGTGATCGCCGAAGGACCGGCCAAGATGCCAATCACTGGTGTGCAAAATCCTCATGGGTCCATCATGACGAGGGGGTGTGACAGTCTCGTTGCCTGTTGAGTTTCCACTCGCATAACCCTCAACAATCGCGCCCCTAGAGCCAGTGGTCGCGGATGGGGCGAGGGTGACCCGGGTCGCATGGAGCCACGCAACGATGCGAACTACTGTCCAAGCACGCACTACGGCGGAAGAAAGCAAGGATCATGGAAGTACAGAATCGACAAGGACCAGCGTTCGGTGTAGCCCGAATCACGATGGGCCCTCACGAACGGATCAAGGCCGAATCCGGTGCCATGATGGCGACGGTCCCGTCGGTGACCGTCGAGGCCAAGGCCGAGGGTGGCGTGCTTAAGTCGCTCAAACGAGCAGCGCTTGGTGGCGAGTCATTCTTCATCACGTCGTATATTGCTCCAGCTGAAGGCGGCTGGGTCGACGTTGCGGCTCGGCTCCCTGGCGACACCCAAGTCATCGACCTGGTGCCGGGCCAGCCCTGGTTCGTGCAGAAGGGCTCGTGGCTAGCGTCGGCTGATGGTGTGGAGATGGACACCAAGTGGGGTGGCTTCAAGAACATGTTCGGTTCCGAGGGTGGCTTCATCCTGCGGGCTGAGGGCAACGGCCCAATGGTGGTCGCTGCCTATGGTGCAATCGAGGCATGGGATCTGGCCCCCGGTCAGACGATCACGCTCGATACCGGCCATATGGTCGCCTACCAAGAGTCGGTGCACATGGATCTGCGCAAGGTGACCGGCGGTCTGGTGCAGACCTTCAAAAGTGGCGAAGGCTTGGTCTTCGACTTCACCGGTCCCGGCCGGGTACTTGTTCAGACCCGTAACCCCAACGAGTTCCTCAGCTTCATTGGTGCAGCACTGGGCACCGGCAATTCCAGCGGCGGCGGCGCCGGTGGTGTCGTTGGTGGTCTGCTCGGCCGGGACTAACCCTGAGGTGACCATGAGGTGAAAGGGGGTACCCGCGACTCTCGCGGGCACCCCACCACATGTGGGTCGAGAAGACGCGCAAGAAGTGGGTGACGGTGGACGGCGCTGTCACACCGGTGGTTTACGTTGTGGCTGTGGGAACGAACATCGTGGTCAGCGAATATGGGCGCGCTGCCAGCGCGGCGTTGGCTCGAGCGATTCTCGACGCGAAGGCTGGGGTAGCACTGGCACCGGTCACCGTCATCGTTCCCTCAAACTTCGCTGGGCTTGCGGCCCGTCGAATGCTCGGCAGCGGTGACCTTGGGGTTGCTGGCGTGGCCAACGTCAATTTTGTCACACCCTTCCGGCTCGCTGAACTGCTGGCGGTCGGCGAACTTCCCGGGCGCCGGCCGTTAACCAAGCCGGTGTTGGGTGCGGCGGTCCGTCGGGCGCTGGCTGACGATCCCCGACATTTTCGCAATGTGCGTGATCATCAGGCGACCGAACGGGCGCTCGCGGTCGCGGTCGGTGAGTTGAGCAATGTCAGCATTGCTGGTCGGGCTGCAATCCGTGGCCACGGCGGGCAGGCCACCGCGATCATCGAATTGTTCGATGCCATCAAGGGTTCGTTGCGGGGCTTCCACGACGAAGCCGATGTTGCTCGGGCTGCAGGCCACCGCAGCGACCTGGCTCACGTGGTCCGCCCGTTCGGACACATGATCTGGCATCTGCCCGGCCCGATTTCGGCCCCGTTGGCTAGTTTCTTGCGGTCGGTGCTCAGCATCGCCCCTGCGACCGTCGTTGTCGCGACGTCGGGCACCGCGAAGGCCGACCACGAGGTCGCTCGAACCATGCGTATTGCCGGCATCGAGTTTCCTCCGAGTAACCCGGCGTTACTCTCACCACCGCTCGCCGATCACATCATCTCGGTTACCGACGCCGACGACGAAGTCCGAGCGGTGCTTCGAGAGGTCATTCAGCTCGTAGCGCAGGGAACCCCGCTCGACCGAATCGGCATTTTTCATCCGGTACCTGATCCCTACGTTCGCATCCTCGAGCAGCAGTTCGCCGCAGCCAACATCCCCGCAAACGGGCCGTCACGACGCCGCCTCGGCGAGACCATCGCCGGTCGGGTGCTCATGGGAGCACTGGCGCTTCCGTCTGACCGGTGGCGCCGAGATCGTGTCATCGCGCTCGTCAACAGCGGCCCGCTCCGTCACAACGACAAACCGGCGCGACCTGCGGTGTGGGACATGTTGTCTCGATACGCGGGTGTGGTCGGTGGGCTGAAGGATTGGCGAACCAAACTCCAGGGCGAGCTTCACCGCATCCAGATCGCCGAGAACGAAGCCGCCGCAGCGGGCAACAACAGCGGTGTGAAACGCATGATCGACCAGCGGGCCGACACCGAAGATCTGGCGGCATTTGTCGACACACTTGCCCAGGGTGTTGCAGCTGTCGACTCGAGCGTTGGATGGCCAGCGCGAGCCGAAGCAGCCACCCAGTTGCTCCACGGGCTGTTGGGCGGGCCGCAGCTCCGAGGCTGGTGGCCCGAAGCCGAACTGTCTGCATTCGAGCAGGTCGAGTCGGCGCTCGAACGTTTGGCCATGCTCGACGAAATCGAGCCGGAACCATCCATGGCGGTGTTCCTTCGGGCGTTGTCGTCGGAGCTGTCGGTGGCCCGCGGTCGATCCGGCCGGTTCGGCAATGGTGTGGTCTATGGCCCGTTGGCCTCGGCCCCAGGGCAGGATCTCGATGCCGTCTTCATTCTGGGATGCACCGAAGGTTTATGCCCGGCAGCTCGCCGAGAAGATGTGCTCCTTGCCGACAGTGTGCGCAAGCTGGCTGGCGGTGACTTGCCGCTGCGACTTGGCCAGATAGATGAACAACACCGGCTGTTTCTGGCAGCACTGGCCGCGGCTCCAACAGGAAAGCGGTGGCTGTTCTTCCCCCGAGGCGACTTGCGCAGTAGCCGACGGGCTCGCCCGTCTCGGTGGTTACTCCCAACCGCATCTGCACTCGAAGGCAAACCGCTCTACGCGACCGACTTTGAAGATGAAAGTCCGTCCAGCGTCTACGAGGTTGCCTCCCACGCCGACGCACTGGTGCAGGCCAGTCATTTTGCGTCGGTCGATGAACGCGATATCGCCCAGGTGTTTGCCTATGTCCAGCACGGTGGGGACCCAGGAGAACATCCAGCGAGTGAACTTGTCGAGCGGGGTCTCCGTGCTCAGCGGGCCCGGCGGAGTTCCGCGTTCACCGAATTCGACGGCAACATCGCCGGGTTCGGGGCCGGCGCTGGGGGCGACGTCATGTCGGCATCACGCCTCGAGATGTGGGCGACCTGCGGCTTCCGTTATTTTCTTAGTTATGTGCTCGGTCTTTCTGAACGCGACGATCCGGAACACACCGTCGAGTTGTCTGCGCTCGATCGTGGGTCAGCCATGCACGATGTGCTCGAACGGTTCATGCGTGAACAGGTCCAGGCCGGTCCACCTGCGCCCGATGAGCCGTGGTCGCCAGCGCAGCGGGCTCGTGCCCAAGAGATCGCAACCGAGAGCTTCGCCGAGTATGAGCGGCGTGGCCGAACGGGCCGTCGCATCGAGTGGGAAACCCAGAAGAGCGACCTGCTGGCCCTGATCGATGACTTCTTGACGAGCGATGATCAGTACCGGTTGGAACACTCGTCCACACCGGCGCATCTGGAGCTGGCCTTTGGCATGGCATCGAAGGACCCGCTCGAGATCGCACTCGACGACGGCCGATCACTGGAGTTCCGGGGCATGATCGACCGTGTCGACGAAGGTCCTCATGGGAACAAACGAATCGTTGACTACAAGACCGGCAGCGGCACACAGTACAAGGGCCTAGCCGCCGAAGACGATCCCACCCGTCAAGGCACGTTGTTGCAGCTCGGGCTCTATGCCGAAGCGGCCTCGGCCCAGCTAGGAGCGAGTGGGGTCAGTTCTGAATACTGGATGGTCAACACAAGCGCAGGTTTTGCTCGGTTTGGTTATCCGTGGACGCCAAGCCACCGCGACCGGTTGATCGATGTGTTGACCACCATCGCCGACGGCATCGAAGCCGGTGTGTTTGCAGCGATCCCGGGTGACTGGCAGTCATTTCGTAACACGTATGACAACTGCGCCTATTGCGACTTCGCCGGTGTGTGCCCTCGAGATCGAGCCGAACACGCCGACGAAAAGGCCGACGCTCCTGAGTTGGCGGTGCGGGTTGCGTTGGTGCCCAAACCGAATCCCGAACCAGACACCCCAGGCAACCCGGGCACTACAGGGAACCTGGGCACTACAGGCAACCCGGCCACTACAAGCGGCGGGGTCACGGGTGGCCGAACATGACAGTGCAGCCGGAACTCATCGACGAACAAGTTCGCGAACAGGTGCGCCGCCATGGGCTGGGCGAGACGCTGTTTGTCGAAGCTGGTGCCGGGTCGGGCAAGACCACCTTGCTTGTCGAACGCATCGTCAACCTGGTGCTCGAAGCGGGTGTGCCGCTTTCGGCGGTCGCTGCGATCACCTTCACCGAGGCTGCGGCGAGCGAGCTGGCGTCTCGTATCCGAGCCAGGTTCGAACAGGTGCAAGCCGAAGCGATTGCAGCGGGCGATCCGGCCCGGGCCGACCGTTGTCGCCAAGCGGTTGCCGATAGTGACCTGGCAGCGATCACCACGTTGCACGGCTTTGCCAATCGAATACTGGGCGAGTTCGCGGTAGGTGCTGGTCTGCCTCCACAGATTCGTGTGCTCGACGAGGTCTCGTCGCAGCTGGCCCAAGAAGACCGGTGGCAGCGTTTCGTCGATCAGCTCTATGACACCGACCAACATGTTGGGTTGCTCCAAGCCGCATCGGCGCTGAAGATCCCGGTTGAACCTCGGTACCTTGACCAATCGACCATGCGGGTCGTGGCCAGTCAGTTCAATCAGAACTGGGATCGGCTGCAGTCGCTGATCACCGCCGAGTTCGCTCCCATCGGGGGCGACTATGACTTCGCGTATTTCGACGGTCTGGTCCACGAGTTGGCCGCAGCCCGCAGCCTGAACAAGCTGTCCGATGACAAGCTCTATATCAGGCTGCAAGACCAGCTTCCCGAGATGCAAGCCATCGCGGCGATCGACCAGCCGCTCCGCAAGATGCGTGCGCTGACGCAGGCAAGCAAATGGGGTCCGGGTAGCGGCGGCAAGGGAGCTTCCTGGGACGGCGATGGCACGGTCGCCTACATCAAAGGCATGATCAAAGATGTCGAGCTGGCCAAAGAAGCGGTGTTGCGCCCGATCATCAATGATGTGTTGTTGCGACTCTCGCAGGTCATAGCGAGTGAGACCTACGACGCTGCCCAAGCCCGACGGGCCGATGGTGGTCTCGAGTTCCACGACCTGCTGGTGTTGTCACGTGACCTGCTGCGCACGAACCCCGACGCCCGTCAGGTGTTGCACGACCGGTTTCAACATGTGCTTCTCGACGAGTTCCAGGACACCGATCCCATCCAGATCGAACTGGCCGTGCTTATCGCGACCAGCGCCGACGATGTAACCGGGCTGTCATGGTTTGACATGCCGGTCGATGCGGGTCGGCTCTTCTTCGTGGGTGACCCAAAGCAGTCGATCTATCGCTTCCGTCGGGCAGATATTGCACTGTTCCTGCAGGCTCGTGATCGGTTTGCAGGCGAACATGGATCTGCCCAACTCGAAGCGAACTTCCGCACTATGGAACCCATCGTGGCATGGGTGAACGCACTCTTCGACGAGAAGATGCCGGAAGAAACACCCGGCGCTCAGCCCAAGTATCAGCCGCTTGTCGCAAGTCGCCAGTCCGAGACAGCCGAGCAACATGGGCTGCATCGACCGGTGCTTCTGGGTGGTCCGAACGAGAACGAGAAGATCCGGGCTACCGAGCTGCGCACGGTCGAAGCCGAAGATGTGGTCGGCATGGTGCGGGCTATTGCTGCCGACCCTGAAAGTTGGCCGGTATTCGATCGTGGCACGGGCGCGTGGCGGCCAGCCGGGCTCGAGGACATCACCATTCTTCTGCCGACCCGAACATCGCTGCCGTTCCTGCGGTCAACGCTCGATGAGGCCGAACTTCGCTACCGCATCGTTACCGGCACGCTCGTGTACGACACCCAAGAGGTTGTCGACGCGTTGGCCGCGTTGCGGGCGATCGATGATCCTGGCGACGAACTCAGCCTGGTAGCGGCGTTGCGGTCACCGCTTTATGCCTGCTCCGACATCGATCTCGTGATCTGGCGCCGCAACGGTGGCCGGTGGGATGTTCGAGCCCCGATCCCGGACACGATTGCGGCGTCGCATCCTGTAGCAGTTGCCGTTACCCATCTGCATGGTTTGTGGCGCGAGCGCTGGTTCCTGACCCCATCGATGTTGCTCGAACGGCTTCTGCGAGAACGCCGAGCAGCGCTGCTGGCGTTTGGCGATCCACGCACGACCGACGTGTGGCGTCGACTTCGTTTTCTGGTCGACCAGGCTCGCTCGTTCGAAGAATCGAACTCGGGCGACCTTCGTGCCTTCACCCAATGGGCGGCGCTGCAGTCTGGATCCATGGCCCGAGTGCACGAGCCACTGTTGCCCGAGACCGACGAGGCCGCACTCAGCATCCAGACGATCCATGGCTCGAAAGGCCTCGAGTTCCCGATCACGATCCTGTCTGGCATGACGACCCAGTTCCGAGGTCCTCGCCCCGGTGTCAGTGTGTTGTGGCCCGCCGATGGTTCACCCACCGTGCGGATGAAGAAGGGTGTAGAGACACACGAACATGGTCCCCTGGCCGACCTCGAAGCAGCCATGGATGAGTTCGAGAAGATCCGCCTTGCTTATGTGGCCACCACTCGAGCTCGGGATCATCTCATCGTGTCGTGTCATCACAAACCAGGATCAGGCGCGGCCAAGAGTTATGGCGGCATCTTCTGGCAGGTGTTCGATACCGACGAGCGTCGGGGGCTGTCCCGCCGCTTCGATTGGCGACAGGTCGTAGGCAGTCTCCCACCTGAACCGGCTCGGCCGTCGCAGCTAGGAGTCGCGCTCGATAATCGTGAGCAGTGGATTGCGGATCGTCAGGTACTGCTGGCGCCGCATCGTCAGCCTCGTGTGTTGTCGGCGACCGGTGTTGCCCAGGCGGCACTTGTTCCGGTTGTTTCGCGGCCGGTCAATCATGGTTCAGACGACAACGATCACGAGGCCGAGACCGACACTGGCCAACCGGAGACCGGTGATGGGCTCCATGCCTATGTGGTTGAGCGGCTCGCCGATCAAGACGACGACGGCGCTGATCAGCCAGACGAGGGTCTGATCGGGCGGCGTCGAGGTCGGACAGGATCGGCCATTGGATCAGCGGTGCACGCAGTGCTGCAACTGGTTGACCTTGCTGAACCACAAGGGGTAGGCGACCTGGTTGCACAGCAGTGCGAGATCGAAGGGATCCTTGACCGGACCGGCATCGTCCGTCGTCTTGTGCAGGCTGCACTCGAATCGTCAGCAGTAACCATGGCAGCCGGTCACGTCCACTTCAAGGAGTTGTTTGTCACCGCACCCATTGCCGGTCGCACTATCGAGGGGTATGTCGACCTGCTGGTCGAGACGCCTGCCGGACTGGTGGTGATCGACTACAAGACCGACTCGGTGCGATCTGACGAAGACGTCGACGCCAAACTCGGTGCCTACGAATTGCAGGCAGCGGCCTATGCCGTAGCGCTCGAAGAGGTCACCGATCAGACGGTCAGCGAGTGCCGCTTTGTCTTTTGCACCGCCGGTGGTGCAATCGAACGCACGGTCGTTGACTTGCCGGCAGCCAAAGAACGTGTCCGGTTAACGCTCACTCAGCTGACACCAGGTTTGGGCCTCTCCTCGACCTGATGCGATTCGTTCCATGGTGGTTGGGTGTCGCCCTGGTTGCGGTTGTGGTCGCTGTTGTGGCCGCGTTTGCTGCCCAAGCCGATCAACGGACCCAGGTCGCAATGGGTATCGCTGCGTCCGTGGTGGCAGCACTGCTGATTATCCGGCGGGTACGTCGTCCTCGAATTCGTGATTGGCGAGACGCCGAGACCGCAGCTGCTCGGTGGTTGCGTAAGGCAGGTTGTCGTCGAGTATCGCTCACCGGCGGTAGCGCCGACGGTGGGATCGATGTGGTCACCGCCGAGTGGGCGGTGCAGGTCAAACACACGACTAAACGGGTGGGTCGTCCTGTGGTCCAACAACTCGTGGGTGCGGCGCTGACACTCGACCGGCTTCCGGCGTTGTTTTCGACCAGCGGGTTTAGTGCCCCAGCGCGTGACTATGCGCTCGAACACGATGTCGCTCTGTTTGAGCTCGATCTCGACGGCCGGGCCTATGGCATCAACGGCCCTGCCCGACGCGTCGGCAAACGAACCCGTCGGTTACTCCCCGGTCGTTAGTGGGTAATCCCAGCGCCGTCAGTTCAGCACCAGGCCGCCGAGCACGCCGAGGTCGGTGGTGACATCGGCGGCGATCACAATGATCACCAGCACGGCGATTTTGGCGATTTGCTGAATAGCACCGAGGACGTCACCGGAGATGCCGCCGATCTTGGCTATCGCCAGCCGGACGATCAGGGCGCCAGCGCCGTAGGCACCAAAGATCACGGGAAGTGCAATTATTCCAAAGACGGCGACTGCGCCGGCAGCAACCACCAACGACACACCAATAACTGCGGGTCGAGACAACCCATTGAGATAGTCAACGCCTAACCCGCTGTCTCGCGCTGGTTTGGCGATGATCATCATGAAACTGGCGGTGGCTCGGCTGATCGTGTGAGCGGCTGCGGTGGCTGCGACGGCTAACCAACCGGACAGGGCCGACAACGCAGCGATCTCCACCATGATCACGAAGATCAATGCAGTCACGCCGTATGTGCCGAGTCGTGAATCTTTCAGGATCTCGAGCCGCTGTTCCTGTGTCCAGCCCCCTCCGAAGGCATCGGCCATGTCGGCCAGCCCGTCGTGGTGGAATGCCCCGGTGATCTGTCCGAGCAGTGCGGCAGAGATGGCGGCGGCAACCGTTGGGGTCGAGATTTCGGACAAAGCAACGTAGACGCCTCCCTGGATGAGGCCGAGGAGTAACCCCACTGCCCCAAACCACGGGACAGCTGCGCTCATATCCGGAGCGATCACGGCTTCACCAGCGGTGGCAGTCCGGTGCAATGGCACACGGGTCAGAAACGACGCCGCGTCTCGGAATGAAGACATGCTCTGTTCTACCGCCGCTCACCCAGGGTCAGACCCCCGAGGTGCGCGAGGTTTATGTGTCGGCGTCGAGAAGCTGCCACAGAAACCAGCTCGCCATCACGGCCCGTCCGCTCCACAATGCGGTGCGGAGCCAGTTGGTGGAAATCAACTGCTCGATCAGATCCCGGTCGTAGGGGCCTTGGAACTTGCCGTGAAGTGGGGCGAAAAAGAACGCGGTGGCGATCCACCCTGCGGCTAAGAGCGCGCCCGAGATGAAGACTGCTGACCGGCTCAGCCCGGCCGGTGTATCAAGAAAGAGCCAGCCTGCAAACACAATCTCTGCAGGTGCGAGCAGCGCCAACGCGGTGGTAATTCGAGCGCCATGGTCTGCGGCGTAGTTCGCAAACTCAGCTGGTGCAACGCTGCGGAACTGGGGATAGACGACAATCTGCACTGCCCACATGAGCCCGAACATGGCAACCGTGAACGCGGTATGACCAACCACTACAGATCGCATCTGGTGGTTATACACGATGATCAACCGCGGTCCATGGTCCAACGACGGACCATCGAGACGCACGGCTTCATCATCGAGAATTACGGCGGAAGTTGCTGTCGTCGAGGAGTTCGGTGACCAGTGCTGCGATTGCGCTGCGTTCGGCCTTCCGGAGCGCTACATGGGCGAAGAGTTCTTGGCCCCGGAGTGCATCGATGACCGAGACCACACCGTCGTGGCTACCAACATGAAGGTTGTCTCGCTGGGCAATGTCGTGCGTGAGTACCACTCGGCTGTTCTCACCGAGCCGAGAGAGCGCAGTGAGGAGCACACCACGTTCGAGGTTCTGCGCTTCGTCGATGATCACGAATGCATTGTTCAAGCTACGGCCGCGAATATGAGTGAGCGGTAGTACTTCGAGCAGGTCACGAGCTTCGATCTCGCGGCGTACTTCGGGTGAGCAGATAGCGCTTAGTGCGTCGTAGACCGCCGCGGCCCACGGTGCCATCTTTTCGGCCTCATCGCCAGGAAGGAAGCCGAGTTCTTGGCCACCGACAGCAAAGAGCGGCCGGAACACCAGGATCTTGTCTTGGCCACCCCGTTCAAGTGCTGATTCGAGAGCAGCGGCTAGGGCCAGCACACTCTTTCCTGTTCCAGCGGGTCCCCCCAGGCTGACGATGCCGATACTTGAGTCCGCGAGTAGGTCGAGTGCGATCCTCTGTTCGGCATTTCTCCCACGTACACCGAAGAGCGACATGGTGACGAGGGGGCGAATGAGTCGGTCGGTGTGCATGCGGCCAATGGCTGACTGTTGCCCGGCCGTCAGGCGGAACGCAGTGTGCACTGGCACATCGTGAGCTTCTTCAAGTTTGAGTTCGCCATCGGCATACAAACGATTGATATCGCTGGCGGTGATCTCGAGATCGATGACGCCTGTCCATCCGGGGTCGGTGGCGAACTCGGTCCGGTACTCGTCGGCAGCTAGACCGAGCACTGAGGCTCGCAATCGCATGGGCAGATCGCGAGTCACGAGCACGGTGTGTTCGCCCTCGTCGGCCAGATTTCGAGCAACGCTTAAAATGCGTTCGTCGTTTGAGCCGTCGCGGAACGCTTCGGGCATGGAGTCGAGTTTGATGTGGTTCAGTTCGACACGAATGGTGCCGCCTTGGTCATTGATCGGTGCTGCACAGTCAATCTGCCCGTGCGTGACTCGGATTTCTTCGAGGGTGCGCAGCGCCTGCCGCGCTGCCCATCCGAGTTCAGGGTGGTGCCGTTTCGCCTCAAGTTCGGTGAGTACGACGAGTGGTATGACCACCCGGTTCTCTTTGAATTGAAATAACGCCGTTGGGTCGCTCAACAATACCGACGTATCGAGGACGTAGGTGATTGCCTGCTGTTCTGTGCTTCCTGGGCTGATTGTTCGACCATAAACCCGCGCTCGTCCCGAGCTGCGTATTTTCAAATGAACTCTTGGTTACTTGCTGACGAGAGCATTTCGGGAAGTTGAAATCTGCCATCTGGTTCACAGGGGAACGGCACGACGCGAGTCACTGCTGCGACCGGAATAGGGCCATAGATGTGGGGGAAGGCATGCCCACTTTCGTAGCAGTCTTCGAAGACGGTGCGAGACGGCACACGTTCGAGATCGATGACGAGCAGGACCATGTCATCGCGGCCAGCGAAACGGTCGTTGGCCGGAATAAGTACCTGGTCGGCCGTCGAGCAGTGGATGAAACCCTCGGCCGAGAGCGACCCATCGATGTAGTCGCCTTCGGGCTTGGCCGCTGCCTGGCTCCAACGATCTTGTGGCGCCAAATGGAGTACATGGCGGGGTGAGACAACAGCGTCGGACATCTGTCGAGTATTCAGGATGTGGCCGGGAAAAGCGACACCACCGGAGGCGTGCGAAATTCCCCTGACCACGCGACTTCCAACAAAAACAGACATTCTTTGACCCAAGGCTCGGACTGTCTGTGGAAAAGGCGGAAGAACGAGCTATTTTTGGATGATGGACGCACTGCTACTGGGTCGCCGCATCCGCTATTACCGGAAGGAAGCTGGCCTTACTCTCGATGAGCTCAGCGCACGGGTGGATCGACCGACGTCGTACTTGAGCCAACTCGAGAACGGCCATGTCGAGGCCCGGGTGGGCCTCCTCGGTGAGCTAGCCGAGTCACTTGGCTGCACGAGTGCTGACCTGTTAATCGACGACGCCCCAACACGCCGTGACGAACTCGAAATCAATGTGCTCCGTGCTCAGAGTGATCCTCGGTACCTCGAGCTCGGGTTGGCCGAGTTCCGTCCGACTGCGAAAACCTCAGACAGCGCACTCGAACATATTTCTGGCCTATACAAGGCGCTGGTCGGCGCCGAGGAACGTGCCGGGCACCGAGATGGCGATGACCAGCGTCGCGCCAATGTGCAGATGCGAGCCGAGATGCGCAGCCGTAACAATTACTTCGCCGAGATCGAAGGGGTGGCCTCGTCGCTTCTCAAGGCCGTGGACTATCCCGGCCGTGGTCCGGTGTCTGAACGAATGCTGGTGCAGATGGCCGAAAACTGCGGCTTCACAATCGACCGGGTCCGCGATCTTCCAAGCAGCGCCCGATCAGTTGCTGATCAACGGAACCGGGTTGTCTATATCCCGCAGCGAAACGACCTGACGACACGCAGTGCACGTTCCGTGGTGTTGCAGACGTTGGGTCACTTCGTTCTTGGTCATCGAGACACCGACAATTTCCTGGATTATGTGCGCCAGCGGGTCGAGTCCAACTATCTCGCAGCCGCGGTGCTGGCTCCGGAGGCTGCCGCAGTGGAGCACTTGCGAGAAGCGAAAGAGAAGAAGGACATTTCGGTCGAAGACATCAAGGAGCTTTTCTACATTTCCTATGAGATGGCGGGACACAGGCTCACGAATCTGGCGACCGAACACCTCGACCTCACGCTTCACTTCCTGCGCTCCGACAATGAAGGTGTTGTCTGGAAGGCTTACGAGAACAACGGCGTGCCGCTGCCAACCGATGCCTTCGGTGGTTTCGAGGGCCAGAGGCTGTGTCGCGAGTGGGGTACCCGTCAAGCGTTCCACAGCGACGATGCCTTCGCGTTGTATTACCAATACACCGATACCGCCGACGGTGAGTACTGGTGTGTCACCTATGTGGAGCCGGACCGCTCACCTCCGCACGCAATTACGGTTGGGACCGATGCTCGTCAGGCTCGTTTCTTCCGGGGGAGCGAGACCCCGCGTCGCACCACATCGACCTGTCCTGACCCAGGGTGCTGTCGAGAGCCGCACCCGTCGCAACGTCAACGATGGTCGACCGTGGCTTGGCCCTCGGCCCGAGACCGCAGCCATATCGTTTCGGGCCTCCCTGCTGCCCGCGAGGCATTTAGCCGGTTTCCGGGTGTTGACCTCGTCGAGGTCTATAGCTTCCTCGACCGGCGTTCTGAATAACCCACCGGCTGGTCTGATCGGCTTGCTGTGTTCCCCAGCGGATCGAAACTACTGATTCAGCCGAGCGAGACGATGTGGTGTTGATCGCCGTGGTTGCGTTTCGCTTCGTACATAGCGGCGTCGGCCTTGGCCAGCAGATCCTCGAGTGTGGCTGGGGCAGGAGCAATAACGGCGCCGATGCTGGCTGAGATGGTGACGGTGGAGGAGCCGATGTCGATCTCTCGGCGCAATTCTTGGAGTGCGCGATCGGCGATGACCTGGACACGAGCGGCGTTTACCGGACGATCAGCGCTCGCTCCAACCAGGATGACGAACTCGTCACCACCCATTCGAGCGAGGAGATCCACGCTGCGCGTGACCGATTGCAGCCGTTTGGCCGCGGTCGCGAGCACTAGGTCGCCAGCCGCGTGTCCGTACTCATCGTTCACCGGCTTGAAGCCGTCGAGGTCAATGAACAATATGGCTGCCGTTTCGGAATCGGTGTTCGTGAGCACCTCGGTTGCTCGTCGATGAAAACCTTCGCGATTGGGTAGCTGGGTCAATCGGTCATGTGTGGCTGCATGTTCAAGCAGCGCATCAGCCCGGGCTCGCAACAACACAACGCTGGCGAGCTCGTTTGCTCGGGCCAGGCGGTCTATGGGGCCGGTCACTGGTTGTTGTCTACTGGCACCACATGCCACGATCCGATACGAGTTTGGCACAGATGTTGACTCAGGTGAGGTGTGCCAGAACTCCTGGTAACCAGCTGCGAACAGGTCTTCGCCGACCCCGCCTGGAAACCGCGACACGATCGTGCGTTCGGGCGCACGCCCAGCAACGTTCCAGGGTTGTGGGTCGCGTGCGTTTGTCAGGATGTGTTCGAGATGTTCGCTGGTTGCACCAATGACCCGGTAGCTGCCGTCGCCTCGCGGTTCGAGCACCGCGGCATCGAGACCTAGTGGAGGTAACGCAATCATTCCGGTGATCAGTTTCAAGATGGCATCGATGGGTTCGCCCTGTGCCAGGCCGGTCAGGCCGCGGCGCAAGATGTCCTGCTCGTGGGCCGGCCGGATGTCGTAGATAATGCCCCCAACTGCGGGGTCGTTGATGCCACCAGCACCGGTTACAACAACGGGTACGACATGCCCGCCGGGTGTGACGAGCCGAGTGTTTAACGGTGCCCACGGCGACCCCCCAAACGCGTTTGCATCGGCGGAGTTGGTCCACTCAAAGAACGCTTCCGCGATCATCTCGGCATCGTCGTGATGGATGTAGTCGAGCACGCTGGTGCCAACGGAGCCACGGAAGTCCCAGTTTCCCATCCGCTCGATGGCACGGTTGCCGTACATGATCTCGCCCGCAGCGTTGACGACCAGCACAGGTGACGGCCACTCGTGCAACACCCGCCGATAGAACTCAGGGTTCTGGGGAAACGCGGGGTCTGGAGCGAATGGCGGGTTCGGCTCGGTCATCTGGACAGTATTGCGCCGCACCTCGGTTCGGTGCACACCAACATGTCGGACATCGTTGCGGTCCCCGTGCCACCGGGACTCCAGACGCGACGCTGCCGACCGAGTCTGGTTTGGGAACAACCAGACTCGGTCGGCGGATCTGTAATCTCCTGCCGGCGCCCACGCTTGGGAGGCATTTGACGCCGGCAGGAGAAGAAGTCGTGGTTAGCTTTCTTGCGGACGTTTGACCGCAGTTGGGCTGCCAGTGAAGCTGCCAGCAAAGGCAGTCTCAAGGCCATAGCCAGCCGAACCGTGTTCGCTTACGTCGAGGCCAGCAATTTCTTCCTCGGCGGTGACCCGGAGCATGTTCGTCTTCTTGAGTACGAAGAACAGCAGGCCGGTTGTCGAGAGCACCCAGGCGGCGACGATCACGACACCGATAAGTTGCATGACAAGCTGGGATACGCCGCCGCCATAGAACAGGCCAGCGTCCTCTCGGCCTAGGAAGGCATCATCCCACTTGGCGAACAGGCCGATTGCGAGCGTGCCCCACACACCGCAGATTCCGTGAACCGAGACGGCGCCGACTGGATCGTCGATACGGATGCGATCAAAGAACAAGACGCTGAAGACCACGATCACACCGCCAATCGCTCCGGTCATCACAGCACCAAATGGTGTCATCGTTCCCGTACCAGCGGTGATCGAGACGAGACCAGCAAGAATGCCGTTGGCGGTCATGGCGACATCCAAGAAGCCAACCTTCATCCACATGACCAGTCCGGCCATGAAACCACCGGCTGCCGCTGCCATCATCGTGGTGACACCGACTCGGATGACGGCGTTGTCTGCAGCAAGTTCGGAACCTGCGTTGAAGCCGAACCAGCCGAACCACAGAACGAAGACACCAATCACGGTGAAGGCGATGTTGTGGCCAGGGATTGCTCGTGGTTTGCCGTCGTCGCCGTATTTACCAATACGAGGTCCGAGGAAGTAGGCGCCCATCAAGGCGGCCCAGCCTCCGGCTGAGTGAACGATTGACGAACCTGCGAAGTCGCTGAAAGCTGCGTCACCAACGGTGATGCGGTTCAAGATGCCGTCGCCCTGCCAGAACATGTGGACAACAACGGGGTAGATGAATGCCGTCATCACTGCGCTGAAGATGAGGTAACCCGTGATCTTGGTGCGCCCTGCCATCGCTCCTGAAGCAATCGTTACTGCTGCTGCGGCGAAGACCACCTGGAAGAAGAACGGTGTGTAGCCGGAGTAGCCGCCATCGAAGCTGCCGTCGCCGAAGCCGCTGAGGAAGAAGCTGTCGCTTCCGATCCATTTGCCGTCGCCGAAGGCAATGCCGTAACCCACGGCCCAGAAGGCCAAGGCTCCGATGCACATATCGGCCATGTTCTTGGCCATGATGTTGGCCACGTTTTTGGCTCGTGTCAGACCGGCCTCGACAAGACCGAAACCGGCTTGCATCAAGAAGACCAAGATGCCGGCAATGAATACCCAGATGTTGTCGAGTGTTGCCTGGACCAATTCGGCCTCGGACATTTCTTGTGCCATTGCCGGAGCAGATGGCAGTAGCCCGAACATCACTGCGCCAATAGCGGTGATTAAGAACTTACGTTTCATTTTGTTACCTCCCGTGACCGACGCCTTGTGCGTGGTCGTTGCGTGAAGGCCAAGCTAGGAACGCACTATTTCATCGATGTTCCCGCCGAATGAACGCTCTGCTTCTGCAGTGTTTCGTCAGCGTTTCGACGTGCAGCGGGCGAACAGAAGCAACCATGTCCGACGAACGTCGGCCCTGAGCGGAGCGGAGTAACTCAGGTAGGAGCGAGGGACGAGCGGGAGGAGACGACGGAGGAGGCGACCAGCATCAGGTGGAACCATGTCCGACGAACGTCGGCCCTGAGCGGAGCGGAGTAACTCAGAAGCAAGCAAACAAAATCTAATTGTCGCGTTCCCAGATGAAGTTGGCGAGTTCGATGAGTTCGGTTTTGGCCGCTGGAGCGAGTTCGACGGTATCGAGGGTGGCGATTGCCTGGTCGAGATAGTCACGAGCGATGGTTTGTACTTGGTCGCGGATGCCAGCGGATTCGAGCTGAGCGGCGAGTGATTGAATCTGTTGGTCGTTCATGGGTTCGGTGAATGCGGCGCGGACTGCGTCGCCGATAGTGCCGCCTCGATCAAACGCGATGGCGATGGGCATTGACTTCTTCTGCTCGCGTAGATCGTTGCCAACCGGTTTGCCGGTGGCGGCTGCATCACCCCAAATGCCCAGAACATCGTCGACGGCTTGGAACGCGATGCCGAGCGTCATCCCGAAGTGTTCGAGTGCGCCGACTTGGGCATCGCTGCCTCCGCCGAGCACTGCGCCGATGGCGGTCGATTGTGCCAGCAGCGCACCGGTCTTGTTTGCCTCCATGGCGATGCATTCGTCGAGGGTCGCGGTGTCGCCCCGGTCGAGCGCAACATCTTGTGCTTGGCCAGCAATCATGGCCGAGGTCGCCTTGACCAGACGTCGGGTTGCGGCTGCGCCGTGGGGAGTGCGGTCATCGTCGAGAAGTACTTCGAATGCCAGCGCGTGCATGGCGTCGCCAACAACGATGCCTTCGCCGACGCCGAACACATCCCACACCGTTGCCCGATGGCGCCGGGTGCGGTCGTTGTCCATGATGTCGTCGTGGATCAGCGAGAAGTTGTGGATGAGTTCCACGGCTACTCCACCGGAAATTGCGGCGTTTGGCAGCCCGTGCACTGCTTCTGTTCCGAGCATCGCCAGAGCCGATCGCACCCCTTTGCCGCTCCCTGCGTCGGAAGGATTGCCATCCTGGTCCGTCCAGCCCAGGTGATAGGTCACTGGCAAGCGAAGGTTTTCATCAAGCGAATCGACCGCGGCCCGCAGTGCTGGTTCGACGAGGAGTTTGGCTCGATTGAGCGCCGCTGGGGTCACCGTGTGCACGTTATGTCACGTCGCTGAGCTTCACCCGGTTGATACTCATTTTTGTCAGCCGGAACACACGAGTGTCGAAACGGGTCATACGGCGCAAGGAACCAGGTGGCTGCCTACTGAGGAGAGGTCAGTACCGAGGCGCCGGCAGCTGGCCGCACTGCGTAGAGCTTCGTTGGTGCGATGGCCTGCTGTTGTGGCGGGGCCTCGAACGATTCGGTGATGTGGGCAACGAAGGATTGCGACGATGCGCTCTCGACCAAGGCGACGGCGGCGCCAGCGAAACCGCCACCAGTCATGCGCGCCCCCAGGCAGCCATCTGTGTTTTGAGCCATGGCCACAATGCGGTCGAGCGCTGGCCCCGACACGTCGTAGTCATCCCGCAGGCTGGAATGGCTCTGGTTCATTAATTGCCCGAGCTCGGTGGCGTTTCCAGCTCGCATCGCCGCGGCGGCGTCGAGGGTTCGGGTGTTCTCGCTGATGACATGGAGGGCACGTCGGCGAATTCTTTTGTCGTTCAGTGCGCCGACCTGATCCAGGGTGGCGTCTCGGAGCGCGGCCACACCGAGGGTTGCAGCGGCAGTTATGCAGTCGGCTCGGCGGGCCGCGTATTCGCTGTCAACAAGTTCTCGTCGAGTCCCGGTGTCCATGATGATCACATCGACTCCTGCTGGAAGCGGCACCGGCGTGGTCGAGAGGTCGCGGCAGTCGATCAACGATGCGGCGCCGTCGGCGCTGGTAGCTGATGCGAGCTGATCCATGATGCCGCTTGGAAATCCCATGACGTCGTTCTCGACCCGCTGGCCAACGCGTGCGAGTGCGTTGGCTTCGATCGTGCCCCCAGCCGAAGTTACAAAGGCCAGCCCGGAGGCAACCTCGAGCGCAGCCGACGACGACAAGCTCGCGCCCGCCGGGATGTCGCTGGCCAGGCAGCCTTGCCAGCCAGCAGCGGGGTACCCCGCATCGATCAGCATTGCGGCGGTGCCATGTACATAGGTGAACCATCCGCCTTGTTCGACCCCATCGGCGATCGCAAACTCAGCTGGTTCAAAACCTTCCGACGTTGCCACGACCCTGCCGTCGTTGCGGGGTTCGCCCGCGATCACGACTTCGAAGGGCAGGGCCATGGGAAGCACGAAACCATCGTTGTAGTCGGTGTGCTCGCCAATGAGATTCACTCGTCCTGGGGCACGAACCACCAGGGTTGGTTCGTTTCCGTAGTTGGTGACATAACTGGCGATGGCTCTGTCGAGTGCAGGTGGGGTGATCACGAAATAGTGCTGTCGGGACGAGGGGCTGATTGTGCTCGAACCAGTTTCCCAATGGCTGCTAACGCAACGACCATGGCAATGATCTGGGTTGGGTTGAGCGGTTCGTCGAGGAAGATCCAGGCGATTGCCGACGACACCAGGGGAACCAGCAAGGTCATGGTGCTGCCGAGCCACAACGGGATACGGACGATCGACCAGTTCATCATGTTGTGGCCGAGTAACCCTGCGCCCAACGCCATGCCAATCAGCCACAACCAGTCGCTCCATGCTGGCCATGCCAATGACTGGCCAAATGCCAGTGCTAACGGTGCGTTTGCGAGCGCAACGATGAGTGCTGCAGCAAGTGTGTAGTCGGTGGGGCTCACGACACCGTCGGCTCGTTTGGCGAACACGAAATAGGCAGACCATGACGCCAATGCGCCAACAGCGGCCAGGTCCCCCCAGATGTTGGCGTCGCCGCTGTTGCTGCCAGCGAGCACGATGACGACAACACCGGCCAAGGCGACCAGGCCAAGGATCATGTCTGCCCGTCGTAACCGTTCGCCCAGGAATCGCACGCCGTACGCGGTGAGGATGAGCGGTTGGAGCGCGCCGATGATGGTGGCGTTGACCACGGTGGTGAGTTTGATGGCGGTGAAGAAGAAGGCCACATCTGCCGCAAGAAGCAGCCCACCAGGGATCGATTTCTTGAACGCATCCCACGACAGGTACTGGCGTCGGGTCGCTCGCCAGATGCTGATGACCACGAAGTAGGTCATAAATCGGTAGGCGGCAATGGCGAGTGCGCCCTGAGGTAGGACTTTGGCGATAACGCTGCTTGCTCCCCACGCGGTCACTGCGACGGCGGCAGCAAGCAGTCCTCTGCTTAGTTCGGTGGTTGCCGCTGGGGCTGGTGCGACGGGCGCAGCACGAGTAGACACCAGCGAAGGCTACGTGCGCATGTCAGATCGGCCGTGATGATGTGACGAAGAATCTTGCGCTTACTAGTAACGACTTGCCGAATTGTATTGTCTAATGGGTTGTGCGTTCCGCCGAACGCGACTGAGTCTCCGAGAGAAAGACACGCTGTGTCTGCGAATGCTGAAGCCATTGAGCTTGTCAAGAGTGTTGAATCGACCATGGAATCCCTCATGGCTGAACACCGTGAGCGCCGCGAGCACTGGTATTTCCACGATTTTATCGATTGGGAAAAGGGCGCCAGTTTCAAGGACAAGCCGTGGGATGAGTCCGAGTCGACCTTGTCGCCTGAAGTGCGTACCGCTTTTGTGCTGAACCTGTTGACCGAAGACAATCTTCCGTATTACACATCGTTGTTCGGTACCTACTTCGACGAAGATTCGATCATGAAGAGGTGGTCGCGGTTGTGGACCGCTGAAGAGGGCCAGCATGCCATTGCCATGCGTTCCTATCTTTTGACCAGCCGCAACTGTGATCCCAAACTCCTCGAAGATGATCGTATGGCCACCGTCGAGGGTGGTTGGGATCCAGGCTTTGCGACGGTCGTGGATATGTTCTGTTACACCTCGGCGCAAGAACTCGCGACTCGCATCAGTCACCGCAATACGGGCGTCAAGTCCGACTGCGAAACAGCACATGCGCTCATGGCCAAGATCGCTCGCGACGAGAACCATCATTTCTTGTTCTACCGGGGTGTCACGACCGAGATGTTGGCCCAGGCTCCCAATGTGGTGCTTCCGGCGTTAAATCGGGTGCTGCAGAACTTCGACATGCCGGGTACGAAGATCCCTGGTTTCGGCCGCCGGGCTCTGCAGATGGCTCGCATCGGCATCTACAACCAGCGCATTCACGCAGAGAACATTGTTGAACCATTGCTTCGTTTCTGGAAGATCGAGGACATCACGGATCTGTCGCCTGAGGCCGAACAAGCTCGCGATGAAATTATGGGGATCTGCCCGATGCTGATCAAGGGTGCCGAGAAGTTCGAAGCCCGCCAGAATCGCATTTCAGCGAAGGCTACTGCGGTCGCCTAGACCTGGCCAAGATGCCGGTCCGTAGTGGTGCGGGGCGAGCTAGAAAACCAGAAAATCCCCCGCCGGTGGCGGGGGATTTGTTCTGCGCGCTTGGAGGGACTCGAACCCCCAACCTCCTGATCCGTAGTCAGGTGCTCTATCCAATTGGGCGACAAGCGCAGG
>ERZ651776.661-NODE-661-length-46544-cov-4.976650_pt1 | contig 46544 bp, 32 predicted proteins | sample MGYA00514761_ERZ651776 | MGnify/ENA metagenome assembly ERZ651776
GTCGGAGAATGGAGAAAATGTTGTTCAATTTTCGACTAAAAAAAGTTAGTTGCTGGTCAGCTTTGCTGGAAAGGTAGTAAATTTGCAAAAAACGCTCACTCACTGCACTAACCCTACGTACTGTTGTCATCACACGACGCTCTTGCCCCTGATTCTTTTTCGCATGTCTAACTGACTCCTTTTGCACTCAAAATATGCGCCGCGCAAGACCTGACACTTGAGCTCAACCTCTCCATCTCCGAACTTGTCGCTATCCTTCATGTCCTTGATGCACGACCTGATGGACCCTGAAGATTGGTAGCATGATGTTTTCTTGATGCAGTCAACAAGCGAGTTGGCAACCTCAGCACAATTCGACGTCTTAGCCATCCCACAGTGCGTATAATAAAATTAGAAACCGGCTGTTGGTACCCTCTAACTATACGCTTACAGAGGGACTGTGGGTTGGGTGGGTCTCAGTAGGTCTACAGTAGGTCTCCTGTCTGAAATTCTTTGCAGAAAGAATCTCGAGCAAGATTTCAAGGGTTTCTGCCCGGTTCGTTGGCGGGACTGTGGGTTGGGTGGGTCTCAGTAGGTCTACAGTAGGTCTCCTGTAGAAATTCTTTGCAGAAAGAATCTCGAGCAAGATTTCAAGGGTTTCTGCCCGGTTCGTTTGGCTATTTACCTAAAGGACGCGACTATAGTTTTTACGTCTGTGGATGAGGTATTTAAAACGTACATGAACACAAGTGAGATGCGCTGGAATTGTCTCTCACCCTGAACCACCGCCGCTCCACCAATAAATGAGTTACCTTCTCCCTAGGATTTTCTCTTCAAAAAATCCTCCTCCAGGATACGCGCATCTATTGGTCGCCGAGAATTCGGACTTAGGTCACTTTACAAGTATTAGCTCGAAAAAAAACGGCGCAAACTTTTAGGGCGTAATGAATCCGAACGCTGGAACGTGGAGCCCCGGTGGCATGAAACCGGCCTTTGATGCTGCCCCTCCTAAGCCAGCCTTTGATGCTGCCCCTCCTAAGCCATTTTTTGATGCAGCGCCTCCGAAGCCAGCCTTTGATGCTGCCCCTCCCAAGCCAGCCTTTGATGCCACTCCGCCGACAAAGTCCACCAGCATTGGCAAATCTAGCAGCATTGGAAAGTCTAGCAGCATAAGTAGCATCGGAAAGTCTTCCTCGATTGGTAAAGCGAGCAGCATTGGAAAGTCTAGCAGCATCAGCAGCAAGCCGAAGAGCTCACCTCCTGCCCCTGCCCCTGCCCCTGCTCCTGCTGAAACGACGGGGGGGGACGATGTCGACGAGTCTGATCCTCTTTGGGTTGCTGTTCTCAAGATCGCGGAGGGCGACAAGGTTCGCGCCAAGAAAATGATCGATGACCCGGACAGCCTGCTGAAATATCCTGAAGTAGCTGCCTTGATGGGCAGCAGCGGCGGTGGGGGTGAAGATTGGGAAAAGGTAGACGAGTTGAAGATCGATGATGCAACGGGTGGTGCCCCCGATACTTTGAGTGGCGCTCCTGCCACTGTCCCTGCCCCTGCCCCTGCCCCTGCCCCTGCTCCCGAAGTTGCCGCTGTTGTCGAGGAGGTGGAGGAGGAGGTGATCGATGAGGGAGATCCGAGGGAACACATCAACTTGGTTTTCATTGGGCACGTAGATGCCGGAAAGTCCACGCTCTCCGGGAACATTCTTTACTTGACTGACAATGTCGATAAGCGAACGATTGAGCGCTACGAGAAAGAGGCCAAGGATCGCAATCGCGAATCCTGGTTCTTGGCCTTTATTATGGACACAAATGAGGAGGAGAGGGCCAAGGGGAAGACTGTCGAAGTAGGTAGAGCGTTTTTCGACACTCCTGATAAGCGCTACACGATTCTTGACGCCCCTGGTCATAAGAACTACGTCCCTCAGATGATTATGGGGGCGAGCCAAGCGGATGTTGGAATTTTGGTCATCAGTGCGAGGAAAGGCGAGTTTGAGACTGGGTTCGAGCGAGGAGGGCAAACCAGGGAGCACGCGATGCTAGCAAAGACTCTGGGTGTCTCTCACTTTATTGTTGTCATCAATAAGATGGACGACCCAACTGTTAACTGGAGCAAAGAACGGTTCAACGAGTGCGTGAGTAAGCTGCGTCCTTTTTTGAAGGGCTGCGGTTACACAATCAAGAAGGAAGTAAAGTTCATTCCAATCTCTGGCTTATCCGGTGCCAATGTCAAGGACGAGGTGGCTGGTGATGTGTGCCCTTGGTGGAAGAAGAGCTATGAAAGCGGCGAGAACAACACGTCATCGCCGACGCTTTTGTCCCTGCTTGACAGCTTGAAGATCTCGGACAGGGACAGGGACGCAGATCTGAGGCTCCCCATTTTGGACCGCTATGTGGACAGGGGAACCATCGCCATGGGAAAAGTTGAGAGTGGAACTGTGCGGCGCGGTCAAAAGATCACCGTGATGCCTACTCGTGAGACCTTCAAGATTGACGCTGTCTGGGCCAATGAGATTGCTGTTCAGTGCGCCCGGCCTGGAGAGAATGTATTGGTAAAGATTTCCGGCGCTGGCATTGAAAATATTCAGAAGGGTTTTGTTGTGTGTGGAGGGGAACCCTGTAGGAGCACGACCAAGATCATTGCAGAGTTATATATCATGGACATGCCTGAGGTAAGCAGGCTTGCTTCGATGATGATGATGATGATGATGATGATCTCAAATATTGTACTAATAACGAACGCCTTCTTTTTTTTCTTCTTTTCTTGGCTCGCAGGAATCGCCGATTTTCAGCTGTGGACTTCAAGCTGTTTTCCACTCACACTGCATCGAGGAGGAATGCACCATTTCCAAGATCTTTGAGGTGACCAACGCCCAAAAGGTGACCACCAAGAATGCAACCTTTGCTGTCGTTGGGCAGAAAGGTATTTTCATGGTTGATATCGAACGTTCCATCCCGTGTGACACTTTTGATAACGCTCCCTTCCTCGGGCGCTTCACCCTTCGAACACAGGGCAAAACGATTGCGATTGGAAAGATCAAAAAGCTGCCCCCTAAAAAGTAAAAGGATGAAAAAATATTGTGAAGCGGGCGCAGTGCAACGATTAGGAGGAGTAAAAACAACTGAATAGTTTCGAACCAACCACTGTAAAAAACGTTTCCTTAAGAATGCCTCCCTCTTCTCTTCTCTCTCTGCAATTGTGCAGGGTGCAATTCCTCAATTTCATTTTCACAAACTTTTCAGCCCTATTTTTTACCTGTTACGAAGCAACCTCGCTCACACACCGGAATCTGCCATTAAAGTCAGCTTTAAAGAGAGTCACTGTGCCGCCGTCGCCAGCTGCGGCCAACACGGTGCCAGTTACGTTCCAGTCTAGCCTACACACGTGATTTCCGTTTGGGTTCTCCAGAGTAGTGGTCGTACCAATGGCCAGCTGGTGTAGGTCGCCGCCATCGTTGTTATTGGTGTTTCCGCCGGAATTGTTTTCGTCATTATTGCTGCTATTCGACCGAATTCGATTCAGCCGATGCAACAGCGTTTTCCCGTCCTTCCCAGAGGAGGCAATCAAATGAAATGAACGCCCCACATTGGGCGCCCATCGAATGTCATAGACTGAACGACCATGATTCGTTAGATCGTGCACCACTCCCCACAGTCGGCTACCTTCGTCGAACCGCCAAATTTTTACGCTCCCGCTGCTACCGCCGACTACAATCATGGGCGGTTCAAAACGCCCCGTGCACCAGTCAAGTGCTGTCACACCAAGTTCCCCCTCACTATCACCAGTGAAATTGTGGCTCAGTGGCCAGTGGTTTAGGTTCATAACGTCAATGGCTTCGTAAATTCGGACAATACCGTCTGCCGATCCGGTTGCAATTTTCAATCCGACGTGTCGGGGAGCGAAACTAATGGTCGTCACTGATTTGTGTGCTTCAGTCAAGGAAGCTTTCTGGTGCCAATTTGTTGTGGTGGAGCTCAACGAAGTAGATGACTCCTGCTCTTCCCAAATTTGGGCGGTGTGGTCGCTCCCGCACGTCGCTAATAGCTGCCCAAATTCAGGGTGAGCCCAACAAACCCGTAGCACACTCCCCTTGTGCCCCTGCCAAACGCTACCGTCACGCAGCTTCCATCCCGGTTTCTCCTGTCCTTCTTCATCGCACTCAACATAGTCCCACACTTTCACTGTCTGGTCCCCAGCTACCGTGGCAAGTCGGCGGCCGTAAAAGTCGAATTTCAAATCATGTAGGTGGCTCGAGTGGGCAAGGGGAAGAGGGGGGGGGAAGGCTGAGTTTGGGGAGCTGGAGGAGGCAAAGGAGGTCATGTTACGATATATATCTGTATCTGTTATCAACTACAAAGAACAAAGTCAAGCGAGGTATTCGGGCTAATCGAATGTGTTTCTTGAAAGATTCTTTAGGGAAATTGGTTGAGAGCGATTACGAATCTGTCTTCCAAAGGATATACACACCAAGAATTCAAGTTTCTGGCATAAAAATGCTCCAAAAATCAGCGTGCAGTGTGCTGCGCGTTAGGCTGCCAACTTCGTTAACAGTGCGGCGTGCGGGAGTCAGTTTGTCGTCAACATTCTCGTCGGGTCGTGGCTGGGTCTCTACTAGCCATGCAGACAATGCGGCCACCCGATTTGCTGGTGTGCCAGTGCCACGCTCTTTCTCAAGTAAATCGAAGGTTGCGAAAACAGCCGACCCAGAGGACCCCCCACCGCCATCAAAAGAGGCCCCAAGCATTTCTGTGTTTGACAACTCCACGCCGATTGACTTCACAGATATTTCGCGTGCGCACGTGAATATCCGCGGTGGCGTTGTTTATACGCAGTGTAAGCTGAGCCCCTTTCTGTCCAAGCTATGCGATATGAATGTCTACCTGAAGTGTGAGTTCAACCAGTACACTGGCTCCTTCAAGGAGAGGGGAGCGAGGAACACTCTGCTCACCTTGCTCCAGCTCGAGACTGAGGGAAACACCAGTTTTGACAGGAAGAAGGGTGTCATAGCAGCCTCGGCTGGGAATCATGCGCTTGCTCTCGCCTACCATGGCGGGCTACTTGGCGTGACGGCCACAGTCGTGATGCCTGAAGTAGCTCCACTCGCAAAGGTTGACAAGTGTCGGATGCTCGGCGCCAACGTCATCATCGAGGGGGCGCACATTGGTGAGAGCAAGGAATACGCTGAGGGTCTTGCAGAAGAGAAAGGGCTCATCTACGTCAACGGCTACGACGACCGCACTATTGTGAGTGGAGCAGGAACTGTTGGCATGGAGATCATCGAGCAATGCCCTAACGTTGATGCAGTAGTTGTTCCGGTTGGTGGAGCGGGGTTAATCGCCGGGATCGCCTGCGCAATTAAGACGCTGAAACCAAAATGCAAGGTGTACGGTGTCGAGCCAGAGTTTGCAGCGAGCTACACGGAGGCGCTCCGGGCAGGGAAACCTGTCTTCACAGAAGTTACGCCGACTCTGGCCGATGGCCTTGCAGTGCCTGTTGTCGGTTCCAATGCTTTTGAAGTTGCTCGCAAGTATGTGGACAAGACATTTCTGACGGACGAGCAGTCAGTTGCCGTGGCGTGTTTGAGGTTGATCGAGAACGAAAAAATGGTGGTCGAGGGTGGTGGCTGCGCCGGGCTGACCGCCGTTTTACCAGGAGGGCCACTTCACAAAGGTGAGTACTATTGCGCGAGCATCCGCATCCGCATCCGCGTCCGCATCCTTTCCTGAGTCATTCATTCGTGTCATTTAATCGAAGCTTTGGGCTCGTTTCGTCTCTGCTGCTGACTCGCAACGCCGCACTTTATATTCTCCTTTTTTTGTAGAACTTCAAGGGAAGAACGTCGTCGTACCACTCTGCGGAGGAAATATTGACACTACGGTGTTAGGGCGTGTGATCGACCGCGGACTGGCAGCTGACGACAGGTTAGTTCGGATCGTGGTCACTGTTAGTGACCGCCCAGGAGGTATCGCTTCCCTGACGGCCTTGCTAGCGGCTGAGGGCGCGAGCTTGAAGGACATTTACCACGAGCGCGCTTGGTTGCGCAGTAGCGTCTCCAATGTCCAATGTAAGCTGATTGTAGAGCTGCAGGGTCGTGATCACCGTGAGCGACTCAGGAAGGCGATGCAAGAGGCGGGCTACCCAGCCCTTTTCGATGAAGATATTTCTGACTCGGGAGATTTGGAGGGAACAACGATGGATTCAGTGTTGTGATCACTGTGAGTGATGTGCACATCGCGCAACGCATTTTCTCGAATTCACTGTATAATTGCGCTGTATACTTGTGCTGTACGACGTAGTTTATGCTGTGAATGATTATATTGGAATTGAACTTAGTTATGAATGAATTTTGGAGGGGAGAAAAAAGGGAAAAAGTTTACCCATCGAACACTTGTCAATTTATTTTCAGGTTATATTTGTACACGCGTAAGATGGACAGCAAAAAACGGTCGATTTACTTTCGCCGCTTCACATTTTCTTACACCGTGCTGCAGCTTAGGTCGCGCAAAATCGCGCTACTGTCGTGAAGGAGAGTCAGTGTCTTCTTCGTCTTCTCAAACTTGGCCTTGACATCGTCAGACACAGCGGAGAGCTGTTTCACCTTATCCTCGCTGTCGATCTCTTGCAATAGACGAGCGCAAAGCTCTTCTTTCACCTTGTTGATGAGCTTCAAGCTGATAGCCTTGGGCACCTGATCGGCGATGTTACACTTGACAATCTCAAAGTATGAGTGAAGGAGTCTGAAAAGAATCTCGCACTCAACCTTCTCACGCATTCCGAGATTTTCGTGAATAGCGGCGTGGATTCGGTCAGTGAGTCCCCTTTGTCTGCCCGAGGGAATCTGATCGAAATCCTCCCCCTCCCCTTCGGGTGAAGTCCCACCGAGAAGCAAGTTCCCTCCCTCCTCGTCCTCTTCATCCATAGGTTCCTTGGCAGCCTCCTCCTTCAAACACTGCACCCAGTCGTTCGCCTCGACGTCATCCTGCAGCTGGAAGAAGAAAGTCTTCCCGATGTTACCACCGGGGTGGTAGATCTGAAAACAGCAACGTTTGCCGACCATTGCATCAGCACGCTCGATAATGCAGCCAGGCACGTAAATTGTTCCCGCAGGCTCCGGGTCACCCTCGTGGCGGTAGTAGTTCAGAGTTCCGTCCTTCTTCATGATTAAGTAACGCTTCTGCCATAGTACGATTGCGTTTCCTCCTTTTTTGTTGGCGTGTCCCTCCTTGATGATGGTGCGCGTCAGCGTCTTGGCAGGGGGGGGAGGGGGGCCCTGTGCTGCCTCCTCCTCAACCTGCTGGGTAAACTCTCCAAAGTTATCCCTGTGACCAATGAAATCGGGGTGAGCCATATTCACGCGATTTCTCTCCATCGCGACCATCAATGACACCAGTTTATTGCATGGCTCGTAGTTCTCCCTCAAAATAGTGTTGGCAGCCTCCACAATGGTGGATTTTAAAGCGGGGTATTTCTCAACAGCCGGCATGTTGACGCTGATCATGTTCACAATGTTGAGCACTTCACTGTAGGAGAGCTGGACGCATTGTAGGGAAGGATCCTCGAGGCGCTGAATGTTCTGGGTCACAAGCGCCACGAAGGCGCTGTTGGGAATAAATAGACTTCCACCAAGACCAGACACGTTCCTTATGAGAGTTTGAACCTCGTCAGCTCCAAGCTGCTCCAGGATGTCAATGTCGCTGATGGCGGGAGCAAAGACATCGTGGAAGATTCCTTCGATACGAGCTCCGCCAGTGAGCTCGCGTGTAAGGGACGGACCATCGGGATCAAGCTTCCCGTCAATAGACCTGCAGAATCTGTCACTGAACTTGAGGATGGCCTGTGTGATGTCAGCACGCGACCTCTTGGGGTTAGCGATATCGCCCATTTCGCTCATCTCCTTCTCCTTCTGGGCGATAAGCTTATTGAGGTCGCTCGAGAGCTGCGGGAGGACACTCTGGATGTGCTTGAGGAGCATCTGGGAGCACTTTTTGACAAGGTAACCTGTTCCCAGCTTGTCCTGGATGTCACTGTAGCCAGGGTGCATACTAAAGTACTGCATCTCCGCAGCGCGGGCGGCAGCAATGCCTTTGCGCTCATTGATGTCGGCCTGTGAGCGGTTTACAACCCCCACATATCCCAGGGCAAGGGCAGGGAGGTTGGTCTCCTCTCCTGTGAAGATGCCTCGGGCATCAGTCCCACGATCCATGAGATCAAGCTTGGTCAACACTCCGAGGGTACGCTTACCCTGAGGGTCGACTTCCTTCGCCAGCTCGATGGCATCAGAGTTGGCAAGATCCGTGTTTGCAGCCGTGACAGCTAAGATGAGACAATTTGGTTTGCTGGCATATGACATGATCATGTTGCGGATCTGCCTTCCTATGTCCTTGGGCTGGTCTCCCACAGCAACCTTCGTAGCTCCCGGTAGATCGATTAGCGTCAGATTCAGTACATCGGGAGAGTAGATTCGCAGATTGATAGGCTGGTTCTTAAGATTTTTGTTCCCTCCACACACACGGTTGGTATCCGCCTCAATCTCTTGGCAAATCTCCTCAAAGTCGTAGAATTTCTTAGTGGGGTTGTGGAGGAACTCGCCGTACTCCTCGGGGGAATTGTAGAGCTGGAGGACTAGGGGTCGTCGAGTCACGATTCCTGACCCTCGCGGTAGGAAACTCTTTCCCACAATATTCTCGAGCACTGATGACTTCCCAGAACTTTGACCACCGACCACGGCAATCTGGGGAAGATCAATGGGTGAGTTCCCCATTGTCGCGAACGCATCCTGCAATTTGTTCACAATGGGAATCAAGCGCTTGATGTCCTCATTCTCAACTTCGTCGTTAGACATCTGTTCAGGGGGGGGGGTGGGGGGGTAAGATCCAGGAAGGAAGTTGGGTGAGTTGGGGGAGGTTTTTTCAAGTTTGGGAATGGAATGGACAAATAGAGCTGCGTATTTGCGGAATGTGAAAGCAACAAGGAACACTGAAGCGGGAAAAAAACTCACATTTTCTGCCCTTGTTAAGTATTGGGTGAATATTTGCGGTGCTGGCCGTGGCCGGTCGATTTTGATGGGATGATGGGATCTCGTGATCCTGTTCATTTTGTTCAGATCCCATCATTCCCATCCCATCCCGTTCTGAACCTCAAACCCACAGGCCAACCGAAATCATCCTTTTTTAATTCCGATTTATTTATTTCCTTCGGCGTCCCGCGACTTCCAACCTTTTTGTTGCGCTCGTCTATTAAAATCTCTTAGTCATAACCCCCCTCACCTCCTTTTCTCTCCCCAAAAAATAACAAAATCAAAAGTAAGAGTGGCCTCCTCTCTAAAAAGGGTATGCCGGTGATCAACCCATACCGTGATTCCGGTAGCAGTCACCAATCTCCTTTCTCGAAAACGACTTCGCTACCGTTGTGTTATGACAGAAGTGGGAACGTTGGCAATGGGGGGAGGAAGAAATTGTTTCGATTAATTGTTGTGGCTGCCATGGTCATCATCGTTTTCTTGGTGACTGACGAGGCTGGGTCCTTTAATGAAATTGTAGGCGGGGATATACTGCATAGAGAGAAGCTGAAAGATCAGCTTGAAGACCACATGGTCAATGATGTGGCAGAGAAGAATCCTCAGCATGAGGATCAAGCAATAGAAGAGCCCCCCCCTGCTACGACACGCTCGACGCGGCAACCAGAAAATTTGTCACAAAAAGAAGAGCCTAAATTTCCCAAATTGCTTGCCACAACTGATATACCAGAACCTGACTCCACTCTTGCACCAACTGAAACGCCCAAACTAACTGAGGAGCCAACTGAGGAGCCTGAAAAGATGGAGACTGGCAGTGATGGCGGGGGGGCTTCCCCTACTGACAGCCTTCAGGAGCTAAAAGAGCAGCTTAATGACGGAAAGAAAAACTCAGGAAGCCTTTTCAACATTGACCCGGAGAAACTGAAGGAGCTCCGAGACGCTAGTGCCGACAATGACAACGACAACAACAAGCCCGATGATGGCCCACAATCCGACAATGTCTCTGACAAGGAAACAAACACCGATAAGGACCAAAAATCTGCTGACGACAAGGGAGGTACCGGTGATGGCACAGAAGGGAAGGTATCGTCTACCTTAAGCCCTCTCCATACTACAGTACTCAAACGCATCTCCCATCATTATGTTTCCTCCTCGTTTATTTCTGAAGGGGGGTCTGCCCCAACTGCTTGGATGGACACCACAATCGCTCCTAACGGTAAAAATGTCAATTTCTTTTCGCTTCCTTCCGCCAAAAAGAAAACTGAACTCCCTATGACGAAAACTGTGAAAGCACACAACGATATACAGTACGTTACCTTCCCATCGCCTATGAAAACAAATGCGTTAGAATTCAACGTTGTCGACCTCGAGGCAATCTTTGTGGTCAACTTACTGGACATTGATCTCGATGAAAAAGGTGAACATACGTTCTTTACTCACGGAGATGCTTACTTCAGCGTCAAAAACGGCAAGCTTGCTTTCCATTCTGAGGAGGGCGAGAAGTTTGTTTTGGCTTCGCCCTCCGCTGTGATCGATAACAATCAGTTCATTGTAGCTGGGTACAAGATTTCGGGGAGTACTGGGACTGTGGCCATATCTCTTAACGGTGGTCAATTTTCAGAGTTCAAATCGAAGGACTCTTCGCTGTTCCTCGTGGGTGAAGGAGGTAAGCCCAATAGCTTTGTCGGTGGGGACGAAAGTGGGGCTTTCCAGGGAGGATTGGCCGAAATCATGTTCATCACGGGAGTCGAAGAGGGCGATGACAAACAGATCAATGACGAAATTATGGAGCATTTGAAAGTGCAGTACGCGGAAGTCAATGAATTTCTCGCGGCTGAGGGAGAGGTCAAGGAACATTCTGATGTGGGAGATGATGAGGATGAGGAGGAGGAGGAGGTGAAGGGAAAAAACACAATTAAGCCGCCTCGAGTAAATCGCGAGTCAGAGCTGACGGAGATTGAACGAGAGGAACTGAAAAAGCTCAAAGCAGAGCAAGATAAGGAAGCGATTGAAATGAAAGCGAAGGAGAGTTCACTAGCCGAGGCTGACAAATCGCCGTTGACAATTCTCGAGGAGAAACACGAGGAAGCAATGAAAGCAGCTCAGGCTGAGACCTTGAGCCAAGTCAAAGAATTACAAGATAAACACAAGAGCGAAGTAATAGAAGTCGAATCAACACAGGTTGAAGTCAAAGCAGGAGGCTGCAAGGGAGGTGATGCGTTTGAAGGCGTGAACATCGACGCGTATGAACCCCCCTCTACTGCAGACTTTGCAGACGTGCAAAAGTGGGAAGAGGCGATGAAAAAAAGCAAAAAGAGCATCTCAGAGCAGCGGTTTGGTGGAGAGCAGCTTCGAGAGTATGTGCACAAGGAGGTCTTAGAGCTAAAATTGCTACGCCACCAATTGTTCTGTGATAAGACAATTTGAAATATGCTTTTGCCAGAAATTGCTTTTTTGTTCGAGATAATATTCCCAGTGCAAAGTCAACATCATTTAGTAAACCCAGCGAGAATCAAGCCCCAGGTAAAAGTTGTTCGCGCGCGCTTTCCTCACTCCTGCCCCATCACCGAATTCTCCCATTTCAACCCTCTTCTTTACCTCTTTGTTCTTCGCCTCCAACCATTTTGTCAGCGCAACTTTCCCTTTAATTTCATGTTTCTTCAGGCAACCGCTCGTGAACAATAAGTCACGAAGGTTGTCGACATTCAAGTGCGGAGGGCGGCAACGAGAAGAGTTGGAGAACATAGCTGGGTTTTTCTTTGCAAGATTTGACACGGTGGTGTTAAGGAGCTTCTGAACAGAGGGAGAGGCCATTCCTGGCAGGTCTACAGAAAAACAAAAACAAAAACAAAAACAAAAAGATAGACAATTGCACCAATTTGTGTTATCGATGGTGTTAGCACAAACTAAATACACCTTCAAAGTGACATGAGATGGAGAACATAGACTTACCAACTAACTTTATGGGCTCGGCTTTGTTGATCTCAGTGAACATTTTCTCTACAAAATCACCGCTCTTCCCCTTCCCCGCCACATCTTCTTGCTTCGGCGTTTGGTACACCTCCACCAATATTTTGTCAATGAAATCGAGCTGGCCATGGTCATTGGCTCGCGGATCCGAGGCACGCTTCTTGTTCAAAATGGAGAGCATGCCAACACGGTGTTGGCCATCAATAATCGATAGGTTGCCACTTCGATCTTCCACACATGAGATTACACCACTCACGCCACCGAGGCCCTCATCTTTCATCTTTTCGAGAGCCATTTCGCGAGCACGGTTGTGCCTATAAACTCGCTGTTTCTCCCAAACCGGAATGCTCGAAAGATTCACAGCAGTGGTTGAATAGATTTTCTTGTATCCCAGGTCAACGATCAAATTGTCCAGAACCGGGTGTGCCTCGGATGATGTCTTCAACTTCATCTCTCCCCTCAGGCGCCGCTCTATTGCTTCTTCGACAACCTGCAGCTTCGCTTCTTCGTCTTGCAGTCCTTTCGCTGCTGTGGCCTCCTTTTCCGCAATCACTTCAGCTATCGATCGCCTATGCACTGCGGAATCAACTGCCTGCATTTTCTCTAGAAGTTTGTCACGAGCCCCCCCAGAGCGAGATTGGGAACCGATTAGCGATGTCGCAATGCTCACCCTTAAATCGTCGAAGAAGGACATTTCTGATGATTGCAATGATGATGCTGATATTGATGGCGATGGTGATGCAGATGAATCTCCACGTCGAAAGACGGCAAGTATGGAGGGTGTGCCTGACGAGAACAGCCGGATTGGGATGGTTAAGGGCCTACACGAACGGGAAATCATCGGCAAATCCCGGCAATGATGATGCAATTCAAAAGGGGGAGGCAGTGAGATGAGGAGTTCACTCTTAACGTTTAAATCTATATTCGGTATCTAATAGTTTCTTAGTAGAGGATTGAGAAATTCGATAATTGAGTGTACGGGTAGGGAAGGGAGGATGGAACTCATGAACACAAAATCTGACAAAATAATTTGTGTTCGGATTGTGGAAAAAATTTGAAGCTTAGGGAACATTTTCGCATCACAAACTCCTTCACAATTCGGTACTCGCACAATTGATCCCCAACGATCCCTTCAGACAAAAGCGCAAAGTCCCTCCGCAACCACAGGCCCCTATATAATCAATCCCATACTGGGACGCCAAAAAACAAACCCGCCTCTCCTAGCCCCCTACTACACTACCGCGCCCAACCGAAGACATGACGTCCCTTGCCCCCACCCCACTCCCTCCCTCCTCCATCGGCGTCACTCCTTTGCTCTCCCTGCTGTCTGAGCCCTCGCCCCCGGTGGTCCATGCAGCCCTCCTGAAAATTCACTCGCTAATTCCCTATGGCTGGCACGAGATCTCCTCCTCCGTGGCCCAGATCGAAGGTCTCGGCGAGAAATGGGGAGCCGGCCAGAGTCTATCGGACGAATCGCGCGCGGTGGCCCGCGCTATTGCAAGCAAGGTTTTTTACCATCTTTCTGACCTGTCCAGCAGTCTTCGCCTTGCTTTGACACTACTGAACACGCCATTTTTTGATGTTGTGAACGATTCCTCTGCCTACGTGAAGGCAGTGACCTGGGAGGCGATCAGTTATTACGTGAAGGAGCGAAGCCGTCCTGATGCTGGCGATGAAGATGACAACAATGGTGATGATGATGAAGCCATGGATGGCAAGAAAAGCAGCAAGGAATTCATGGGACATGTTGAGAAGGTTGTTGATCTCATGTTCGAACGATGCTTTAAGAATGCCTCTTACAACAACTCTATGGGGATTGCCCTCTCCTCTCTGCACCTCCCTCGTGTGCAACAAATCCTGACTCACTGCTCCCTCAACAACTCAGCTCTCCTCCCCCCCCTTCTCACCTACACACTTATCAGCGTGGTGGAACAGGTTACCAACAGGGCATTCCGCCTAAGCGTTGTGAGGTGCGTCAGCGATTCGTTCAGCAATATCAGCGGGCTTCCTTATGGTCAGGAGCGTCTCAAGTGCCATCACCTCCTCTCGGATGCTGCTGCTGTCGCCTCTGCATTCAAAGAGCTCGTCGCGAGTTCGAGCACAGACGATGATCTCCTCGCCTATCAGCTGTGTTTCGACCTCGTCGATACGGGGGATCAAGCTTTTATTACCAACGTCACAGAGGCGTTTAAGGGATTGAGGGGGGAGAGCAAGGAGAATGAACAGGCCTGGAGGAAGTGCCTGGAAGTTCTCGAGGGGGGGTTTACGGGGAAACTAGAGTTGGCGTTCCTTTTTGGGGAGGCCGACATTGACCCCTTGATCATGCGAAATATGAAGAAGGAGGTGAGCTATTCTTAGCGCGAACAATTTCGGTCCTTTTCCTTCTTTTGTAAGGTTGTATTTCATCGTTTGGAACGAAATTCTTCGAGGCGCGAGTACGAGAGACGAGCGATGCCTTCGAAATGTGGGGGGGGGGTCGCTTTTTGCTTGCAAGTTTGCTAACTCTAACCCTAACCATCCGTCACGTAAACGCCACGTCACCAACAAAACCTATCGCATACCTCACAACAAACCCCCAGCTGGAGTCCAAACTCGCGCGCTCGTCGTCCCTCCTCCACTCCATGTCGATCAACGCGCACGCTCTCTTGACCTATGGAACGACGCAGGACGTCTTCCTCCGCGAGAACCTTGAGTACCTCAAGAAGGCTAACCACTGGTCCCAGTTTTCTGCCACGGCTTCCCTTGGAGTTGTACACTGCGGTCACGTGGAAGAGGCCATGACTCTGCTTGAGCCGTACTTGCCGGCTGACGGGGTCGTTGTGGGCGTCAACGAGGGTTTTGCGGAGGGTGGAGCGCTGTATGCTTTGGGCTTGGTCCATTGCAAAGCGACGTTGAGCACAGAGATCAGGAAGACGACCACCGAGTACCTGAGGGAAAAATTGCGCTCCTCAATGAACAATGAAATAATGTCTCACGGTGCTGCATTGGGCGTAGGCCTCTCTGCCATGGGCACTCACTCGACCAGCCTCTACAATGAGCTTAAGGATCTTCTTTACATGGACTCTGCCGTGTCAGGTGAAGCCGCCGGAATCGCCATGGGTTTGGTGATGGTGGGTGCTGGGGGCTCCTCTTCTGTGAACGAGCAGAATGTCACGGAGATGCTCTCCTATGCCAAGGATACGACACACGAAAAGATCATCAGGGGTCTTTCCATGGGCGTCGCGCTCACTTACTATGGATGTGAGGACGGTGCTGACACTGTCATTGAGCAAATGTCCAGGGACCGCGATCCCATCTTGCGCTACGGGGCTATGTACACCATTGCGCTTGCCTATTGCGGCACTGGCAGTAACAAGGCTGTTCGCCAGCTCCTGCACGTTGCTGTCTCTGATGTGTCCAACGACGTGAGGATGGCGTCCATTATTGGTATCGCTTTCGTGTTGTTCAAGACTCCAGAGCGAGTACCCAACCTCGTCAGGCTCCTCTTGGAGTCGTTCAACCCCCACGTCCGATATGCTAGTTGTATGGCAGTTGGAATCGCCCTCAGCAGCACAGGCAATCAGGAGGCTATTGACTGTCTGGAAGTCATGCTGGACGACAACGTGGACTACGTCAAACAGGGGGCGCTCATCGGTCTCTCAATGATCATGATGCAGCAGCCTGACGGCAAGCAGACGAAGAAGTTCCGTGAGAAACTATCCAATGTCGTGAAGGAAAAGCACCACAGCCAGCTTACCAAGATGGGGGCAATCCTTGGCATCGGGATCCTCGACGCCGGAGGCAGGAACGTCTCTCTCTCTATGCAGAGCCGTGCCGGGTTCACCAAACAGCGCAGCGCCGTAGGGTTGGCATTGTTCGCGCAGCACTGGTATTGGCACCCCTTGACTCACATGATCAGCCTTTCTTTCAGCCCAAGCATTGTCTGTGGTCTCAACGCAAACTTTGAATTCCCGAAAGGATTTGAGATCCATTGCGACTCGGTCCCAAGTGCGTTCGCCTACCCTAAGAGGCTGGAAGAGAAGAAAGAGGAGGCGAAGAAGAGGGTCACGACGGTCACATTGTCGACTACTGCGAAGACCAAGGCTAAGCTCGCCGCCAAGAAGAAGGCCGAAGGGGAGAGCATGGAGGTCGACGCTGCTGAAGAAAGCGCTGATGCCCCCTCATCGGATGATAAGGAGGTAAAGGAGAACGAGGCTGACGAGAAAGATGGCAAGAAGAAGACTGTCAAAAAGGCTGAGCCGAAACACTTCAGGCTCAAGAATCCTAACCGCATGTCTTTATCCCAGGTCGATGTGAGCAAGTTCGACTTGGAGCAACGCTATAGGCCCGTCCTTACTGACTCCAAGGCTGTAGGCATTGTAATCCTGACTGACAGCACGCCGGAAGAGCCTGAAGAAGCTACGAAGGTATTGAGTCCTGCTCTTCAGACTGACGAAGAGCCGCTACCTGGACCCTTTGTATGGACCCCGGCACCCTGATTCTCGAGTAAGTAATACGTGTACAGTACAAAATAATTTCGCGAATGATAAGTTTGCTGGACAAACTGCTGGACAAACTGCTGGACAAACTGCTGGGACAAAACTTCTCATCACTTTCCTTTTTTTTTTTCCTTCTTTTTATAATTTTGGTTTGAAGCCCGAATCAGGTAGGCTTATGCCGTTGCTGTTGCTGTTGCTGCATCAGGTTGAGCCCCCCTCCTTTTCCACTCGGCAGTCCTACCCTAGCTTTCCCACTAGCGGACTCTTCCTGTCGCTTTGCTTTCGTTCGTGTTTTAATTTCTCGATAGAAATCCTCGTATTTTTTTAGAGCCTTGTCTTTCTTGGCCATCTCCGCTCTCTCTCTCTCTAACAATTTCTCCAGCTGTGCGACCTTGCCTTTCTTGTCCTTGTCGACGGCTTTCAGATATTCGCTGCTCAAAATAACTCCGCTATCTCCCAGGTCTCCGCCGTCTCCGTTCCTGCGCCTAAAATTATCCAGCGCGCCCTTCATGCTCTGAAACCGCTTGCCGTATTCGTCTTTGAAACTCTCCATTCTTTCTCTAAGTTCCTGAGCCTCGATCCTATACTTCTCGCCCTCCTGAGCCTTGATGAGAAGATTCGCATTCTCCGTGATCAGTCTATTGTAGCTTGCCAGCAGCTGAGAGAATTGTTCCGGTGAGAAAGGCTGTTGTTGTTGCTGGTGGTGGCGTTGTTGTTGCTGCTGCTGGTTGTGACGGTGATGCTGCTGCTCAATAGTGTTCATGTTGTGTTGCATTGGCTTGCCGCCACTGTTAAGGGGCAGATTTTCGGACCGCTTCTTAGGGACCACATAAAAACTCTCGTCCAAGTTGCTACTTTTGATACTTTTGTTGCTAGCGGAGAAGAATGCTGAGGCAGCAAGACTAGAACTCCCAAAATGATCCCCTGTCCCGACACCACTTCCCTCCCAAACCCCAGTGCCCCCCCTTTTCGCGTCGATTTTTTCCAATTCTAGCTCAAGCTCCATCATAGCATCAATAACATTTTCGTTGTTGAAGTTGATAGTCCTAGTTCCGGCCCCTGCAGGAGAAGTATGAGCACTTCCCCTCGTATTGTTTATCTTATTGCTGTTGAAGAGATGATGCTGTCTCATTTTGCCCCCAATTACGCTTCCCCCTAAACCAACACCGACGCTACCACCACGAGTGGGAGAGGCGATACTAGTCGAAGAGGCCCCAAGACGGGTCGAAGAGGCCCCGAGACGGGTAGGCGAGGATGGCGGGCTCCCTCTCATGTGACTTCCACCCAGACCCATATTCATAAAGGCACTGGCTGATAACGAGTCCTCACCACTCTCATGAATCTTCTTCATGCCATCTCTGACAGCTGCCCGAATTGAGTACAGATTATTAAGGCGCATTTTGTCGCGCTCGTCGGTTAGCTTTGTATCGTCGCCGACGACGTCCATAATCTTCTCGGTCTCCTTGTTTCTCTTGGATACGACAAGAGAAAGGGACTTGGCAGATTTCGCATGGTTATTGCCCAGCAACAGCAGCGTCTCTCCCAGATTTGACTCAACACCGAGATTCGATGCAGCACTAATGAAGGCAGTAGAAGACTTTACAAGATTATCGATAGCAGTCGTCACATCTCCAGCCGAGATGGCAGCAGCAGCAGCGGTGGAGTTCTCGTGAGCACTGTTTATCAGGTTGGTCACATTTGAAGGCGGGGGGGGGGATAAAAAGGAAGCGAGATTCGTAATTGTGGTCATCACAGCGTTGACCCATTCAACGGGAGATAGATAGTGTAGGGGTTATTTAAGAGAGAATTGTATTTTCGTTGAACAAAATAATTCTCGCCTGTCAAAACTCTTTGCCTTAACTTCCTTCTAAGAGATTTATTTCCGCTCTGAATCGAGATTTTATGCACACCCTTAGTCTCGCGGTTTGTTTTTTTTCTTTAATTAGTCTCTCATCTTCAATGTCCACTCCATCCGTCTCTGCGCTGAAGAAATCTTTGCGAACTGCTGTGCGGTCGTCTTTGAAGAGTCTCACCCCGGCCACTTCAGTCGAGGCGTCAAAAAAGATCACGGATGAAATACTCGCATCTTCCGAGTATAAGGAGGCTTCGAATATAGCCTGCTTTTTGTCCATGCCATCAGGGGAGGTGGATACCCGGGACCTTTGCGCCTCTATACTCTCCGACCCGACAAAAGCCCTTTACGTCCCTCGCGTAGGTTTGGATTTTTCCCAAAATGATATGGAGATGGTTGAGGTGGTGGGCGATAGCTACTCTGTGATTTCATCATGGGCTACGAACAAGTGGGCAATTCCTGAGCCACCATCGACCCTGACCTCAGTGGCCACCCCCACGACCCTTGATCTTGTTATAGTGCCAGGATGTGCCTTCACTCCGGGTGGAAGGAGGTGTGGTCATGGCAGGGGTTACTACGATAGCTATTTGTCCAAATTGGAGAAAAAACCGGCATTAATTGGGGTGGGGTTTGAGTGTCAGCTGAGAAGGAATGAAGAGGATGTTCCTGTCGAGCAGCACGATGTACGGATGGATCGAGTGTTCGTAGGGTGAAATGAAATAAATACAACCTGATACTCTTACCAACCCTTTTTTTCCATGAGTGTAGAAGGAATCCAATAAAAGATAGTAGGCTAAAAAGCGCGACAGTGTATTGCAACAATTATTGTTCATAAACAAATTGGGAACCCCCCCCCCATCCTACTGCAGATGATATCGCATCATCATGAAACCACAAACTATTTCTTGGCAAACAACAGCCTTGCACCCAGTGTGCTCTTTTCCGGCGCCTTCTCCTCCTCCAAGCTGCTGCCCTCCTCTAGCTTGCTTAAACTGTCACTTGCCTCGACGGCAAGCATTGCCTCCTCGTCGAAGTCATCGAGGTCATCGTCGTCGTCGTCGTGCTTCTGCGTGATCCAAGGCTTCTTGCACCAAAGAGGGCATAAAAGCTTCTCGAATCTGCAAATCAAGGCCTCGTAGATGAATATCAGCACTTGCCACACCAACCATATTTTATGAAGTACGAAATTCAGGTTGCGGGTGAAAAACAAGAAGAAAGCTCCCCTTCCTCCAACGGCGATAAGGTCGATTTCAACGCACAGATCGCTGTGAGGAGGTAAATTGAATGCACCGTACGACTCTCCATAGCCGTAGTCGCTCCTAATATTTACCGTAGCCTTCTCACCCAGAGACATCCTCGTAACAACCTCGTCTATGCCTCTGATAGCCGTTCCCCTCGTGTGATACAAAAGACGAATCCCTATGTCTCCCTGGACTGTTTTTGCCCCGCTCTCACTCTCTGGTAGGAAGAGACTGTAATAAGTTTTTACGCCAAGATCTTTTCTTCCTCTGAGCTGGTCCATCCAAGATTGCTTTTGGGCCTTTTTTTCGTCATCGAATTCTGCAAAGACTTTGGCCTTATTCTTGAATATTCTCTTGTAAATCGGTATTCTCCTCCACGCTTCCAGTCGCATTTGTTCGTGGATCGCAGGGTTGTTTCCTATCTTGACATTGAGAGGTACCTCTGCTAGCGGAATCCACTCTTCTCTAACGGTTACTTGTCCCATTTGGTCTTCTTCCTCGTACCTCACTTTCAGCCCAAGATTGATGTTGTAATTAATCGCGACGCCCTTTTCCCAATTCTCGTAATCGAAACTCTCGTCGCTATCTGCATCACTCTCTTCCCCTTCCCCATCTCCCTCCCCCTCCTTCTTCTCCTCCCCCTCCTCCTCCCCTTCCCCTTCACCTTCGCCTTCGCCTTCGCCTCCACCTCCCCCATCTTTGATCTTCTCGTACTTTTTAGCAGCCTTCTTTTCTTCTTTGCTGAATTCGATTTCCCCTGCCTTCACCTGCTGCTCCAGCAATTCTGGGTTAGCAGCAAGCTTGGTCAGCATTTCTGTTGTGAGCTCCGACATGAGGGACCCTCGACGTCCTCCACTGCCTCTCGAGCCGCGCGACCCGCGCGACCGGCGCCGCCCGCCGTCTCTGCTATTCCTGCGGCTACGGCCGTCAGAGCTGTCTCTGCTATCTCTACGACCGTCATCGCCGCTGCCGACACTGTCGCCGCTTTTTCGACTACCCCGATTTGCCTCCCTGTGGAGGTTAGGGTTGTATTCGGGGTTGGCCTCAAAATCAACTCCGGCCTCAAGATCCTGCTCCACCTCAGCCTTAGCGTCCCTCAAAAGCGCTTTTAGGCTTCCTCCAATACCATCGTCCTCGTCTCCGTCCTCGACGCCTTCCTCCACGCCCTCCATCACCTCTCCAAGCTTGGTCATCCTCTCCTCCCTTTCCTGCCTGGTCGCTTTTGTCTTCCTCGACTTCTTTGCCATCCTTGTGTCCAAACTATCGTTGCTATCCACCGTGTCTCTGCTCAACCTGCTCTGCCTCTCAAGCATGCTAGCGCTTTCTCCCCTCTTTTTGAGCTCCTTTTTCAGCACGTTCCTGGCCATCCTAGCAGTGGCCCTTGCCTTCCTTCTCTGCACCTTATCCATCTTCTTCCTCAGGTTCCTCTCCTCCTTCGTCTCCAGACCCGCGTCGATCTTCTCCTTTAGTTTCTCCATCTCAGCTTTCATTACCGCTTCTCTCTCGGCTTCGCGCATTTCGCGCTCCTCCTTGTTAACTCGCGTGACAACATTTAAGGAGAAGGTGTGTTCCTTAGGGGTCCCTGCAACAAGTCCAAACTGCTCCTCGATGACTCGGAGTACGTTGTCGTCTACTCCGAGTTCCTTCGTCTTCTCACTCTTGGTAATGAGTTCGCGCAGCGCTTCTCCTCTAAACTCTAGCATACCTAATTCATCGTCAGACCCTATCCGATCGTAGTCCCAAACTTTGATCACCAACACCCCAGAGTCGATTTCTTTCTCCTCATTTCCCGTATCCTTCAAGGGGATGTCAAAGTATATATGGTTCCAAATTGGGTCGAGCGTGGACTTGATTTTTGGTGTACTACCAATTTTCTCCCCATTCCAAAAGACAGTACAGTAGGGGTCGCTCAAATTGAAGGGGTCGGCCTTTGGTAAATTCTTACCATCAGTAATCTGAAGTGAAAGTTGATCGGGTTTAGTCCGACCAAGTTTTAGTCCGATGACTCCCCTTGCTTTCTTTGGCTCTAATTTGAACGTCCTGACTTTTTTGTGCTCGTTCTCGAACAGCAACTGCAGCATTTCATTGTCGCTCAGCGTCTTCTGGCCTAAAAAGTCATTCTTGCTGAACCTGTCATAGTCAAAGACATCAATCCGAATCTTTGGCAGCATTCCTAAAACGTTCTCCCCATTCAGCTCCTCGACGATAAGCTTGGATTCCATGGGAGTGAGCGCATCCAGGGAGCGGTAAGGGAGTCCGATGTGGCTATGGTGACTAGTCTCCTTAATTTTGTTCTGGATTACGCTGCTATTCTCCTTCCTCTGAAATACGTCAATAAAAGTCTTCTCTAGCGGTATCACAAAGGTTTCATCAGCCCACTGCGGGTCTCGAGTTTTCTTTAAGACCCTCGTCGTACCGATAAGCGTGTCTTTCCACCAAACTGCGACATATGGGTCGCTGAAGCCATTGCTATCAGCCGCGAAAACGTCACTGCAATTGAGTATCTGCAAATGAACACAGGGACCTGAACATCCTGTCTGAAACATAACAGGCCGAGCTCGATTGTATTTCAAGAACGGAAAGTGCAAGATTGGCGTAATTGACGAGTAAGTGTTCGAAACAAGTGTTCTATTCCGTTTCTGTGACCGTGAAAAGCGCTTGAACATCCGCCTGTACAATTGCCAGCGTGGATTCTGTTCCATTTCCTCAGAAGATTTTATCTTGTCCCTCACAAACATTTTGTAGTGTATGGTTACCCAATCAAAAATCTTTGGAAATGTGAAGTTGTCACCATGCAAGGTGGTCCTTGCCTTAAAAGGCTTTCCAGTAACAATACGCTTGCGCTTGTGGGATGCCTTTTTACCAACGTGATACTCGGCATCGTGTTTCTCGCAGTAACACTTCATCTTACATTCGACACAGAGATAAACACTTTCAGTTTTAACGCCATGCTCGCGGTGGCAGGTCAGGCACCGAGGGAATTTCTTCATTTGGTGGTCTGAGAGGGAGAGGCAAAGGTGACGTGGGTTAGTTCAGAGATAGAAGACTCGCTCTCCAAGGAATATTGTGCTCACATTTGTGCTCATGGTGGATGTTGCGAAGGTTGATGGGCTCAATCATGGTGAAATGCCGTTGTTATTGTTGATGTTGTTGAACCCGGCTCTTAAATTTAGTTGACTCTCACAAATAATCAGAATGATTCATGATCTAGGGGGATATTATATGCATCGCATGACGTGTTAAGGTAATTAATTTTCGCTTACAACACAAATATCTACCCAATTAAGCTCGGGAACGAGCAACAACAAAAAGCAACAACAACAATTCCCAGCCACTTTTTCTCCCCCTCCAGTTGTTATTTTCACTAAAATTCTGTCCCTTTTGCAACAAACTGGCTTCTGACTTCGTCTATTAGTAACCGCGGCTGCCAAATTCACTCTCCTTCCTCCTCCCTTCCCTGATCCCCAACATATGTCAATCACAAGTCGAGCTGATCGCAAAACAGACCTTGCAATCAACCGAACGGGATCATTTGCAGCTCCGGGCCGCTATGATCTCCGCAAGAGTATAAATTCGACGCCAAACTTCACCGGTTTTGGCACCTCTGACCTTCGGAAGGTTGGTCCCTACTCCACAACAGCCAGCAGCGCAGACATGCCAGGACCTGGCCAATATTTATCTCAGCTCGACCAAGGTAACGAACAGAAAGCGGGGGCTCACGATGCGGCATTCAAGTCAACGGCGGCTCGACTTGCTCCGACTTGCCCTGGGTCCTCAGCCTTTATGTCATCAACAATTATCTTCAACCCAGGTCCAGGGCAATACTCTGCTAGATCATCCGTTGAATCCGCTGTCAAGAACGGGATTCGCTCTCAAAGAATCGATGCTGGTATACGCCGTTCAAAATCGCTCAACAGGATCATTACCGAGAAAATCCCTACCACTTTCAACCCCCCAGCTATTCCATCCAACATGCAAACTTTCGGATACGTAGATGGGACTGAAGAAAGTGGGGTTCGGCAGGTTAAACCGGTTGATCCACCATCTCGGATAATAACTGGGGTTAAGTCTGATACGGTGGGTCCAGGTGCTTACAACGTCGCGAAATCTCTCGCGAGGAATTTGCCCTGCAGTTTCTCCTCATCCACCACAGAGAGGAGAGTTTTTGAGCAGTCGAAGAGCATCGAAAACAGGATGCCAGACAAGAATAACCCAGGTCCAGGGGAATACGAGGGGAAGGGTTGCGCTTGGGATAAAGGTTCTGTAGCCGGCTTTAAGAGCAAGGTCAAAATGGCGCACCAGCAGTCTGATGGAAATTTGCATTCCTTGATCGCAACCCACGACAAGCGCGTTCAGTCAGCAGCAGCAGCCGCTGCTGCGACGGCCGCGTCGGGTGGTCCGCTGGCTAATTTTGGCCGACACGGAGAAGCTAGAAGTAGCAATGTATACGATTCTTACAACTCCGGTGCCCAGTCGCAGAGTTTCAATACGACAGCGGCGCGTGATACTTGTCCCAAAGTTCATCCGTACGAGAGCAAAGCAGACCAATACAACGATAGGCTGATTGGACCTGGAAGCTATAATAACTTGGTGAGCAGCTTTACACACAAAAAGCATAAGTCCCTGCGGAAAGATCCTGTAGGGTTCAGCAGCACTGCAGTGAGGGACTGCGGAGAGACTGCTGGTGACAATGACAAGAAAAAGAGCGGGAATTCGGGTGGGGGAGGGGATGAAGAGCTCACTATAAGATCAAAATCGGCACCCGGGCCAAATCAGTATAACCCAGACTACTACACCATTGTAAAACAGGTGGAAAAGAGGGTGGTGGGGAGGAACGGCGTTTTCGGGACAACTGGCCCAAGGTTTCGGCAAAAAATAGATGAGGATATGATCCCCAAGCCAGAGGTTGAGCAATTTTTTGCCGGAAATGGCGAGCAAGTGGCAAAAGAGAGCTATTTCGACGGCGGAAATGACTACAGCAGTTATAGTGAAAGTAACACCGAAGTCGAATACGATAGTAGTGGCTTTGTCCAAGGGGGGCAATACCAAAATAGCAACACCTCGAATAACAACCGCAGCGGACCACGGGTTAAGCAAATGATCTACCAGAGCCCCTTCCAGAAAAATATTCCTGTAAAGCATACGAGTGGGTTCGTTGTTTTCGGCAATGGAGAAGTCGGCAACATCAGCAAACAACGCATCCAAGGTGTGGATGATGCAATCAAGGGGGGGAGCTCAATGGACGGTTCGTTGTCCGAGGAGCAGCTCTGGAAGCTTCATCAGCAAAATCAGAACAGGTTAATATCTGGCAGGCCTAACGGTTTCAACGTTTCTGCGCCAAGAGGAGGGGAGGATTATAATATTGACGGAAGCAAATACCAGGAGACCCCTGGTCCTCAATATGTCAGCTATCAGGGGAATATTTACAAGCCCGAAAAGGTCGTCATCGAGGGAAGCAGGAAGGGACAGAGTTGCACTTTTAGTAAAGACAGGCGTAAATTCGCTGGGGAAGGCGGTAATTTGTCGCTCGGGCCAGGGAGCTATAATTTGCCAGGAAGCTTCAGCAGCAAGAGCTTTAACATCACGTTCAAAAGCGAGAAAAAAACGTTTAAAAGGGCATCAAGGAAGGCAGCAAAGGGGGGAGGCGAGGATAGCACTAAGGGCAAGAATTTGAGTGCTGGTGATGCCAGTATTGAGGGTAATAGCGTGGTTCAGTGAAAACTGGGTCAAATGTGTATGAAATGGTGTAAAACCTATTTGTGCAATAATAAGCATTATTTCGCAGCAAAGCTTTTTTAAGTACACCCTTGTTGTTACGTTACCAGTATTCAAAATTGGACCGTGTAGCATACGTCAAAAAAGCTGTGTGGCCCTTCTGCGTGCCATAAACTCGAGCTGTCAAAACTTCTTCATAGCCCAATTCCTCTTCTTCACCACCCTTGTTATCTTCCTTTTCCTTCTTTTCTTTTTCCCGTTTTTCGGCCATCGCCAGGTGGCCGCCCGTATGGTAGAATGATGGAACCGCACAAGATATATCTTCGCCTCCGACACCCTCTCTCGGGAATCTCTCTATGTGCGGTAGGAACTCCCTCTTCCGTACCTCGAGTGTCCTGATAGAGTGGAAAGGGGCACCCATCCTGCCGTCCTTAGATTTGATCTTGGTCATCATGGCCTTCACACAGCGATGAGTTTGTTCGATGCAAGGGGAGTAAGTACACAAACGGCCTGAACCTACTTTTAGGCTCCGCAGGACCGCCGACGTGTGAGGTGTGCACTCCCATGAATTGTCGACTTGGTGACCCAAGATGGCAATCCATGGCTCTGGCAAATCCAGAAATATGGCGTCGGCAAAGGGAGGAAGTGGGACTATCTGTTCGTTCTCCTCCTTTGTTCGGTGTGGATGTGGAAATCCGTGACTAATCTCGTGTTTCTTACTTTCGTCGAGTGATGACTTGAGGGTAGCACCACAGACGTCTGACCAAGTGCAAACAACATCACCTTTGTCCAAGCTCAAATTCTTCAGGTCTCGACGAGCGGCCAAACACCGCTCTCTGTTGAATTCGTAGCTATAAACGCTCCCGTGATTCTTTTTGTAGCTTTGATCTCGGTCTTGGTCGCCAGGAAGGTTCGAAAGGGAAGGGACAGGGCGGGCATTCACTGCGCGGATGCCCTGAAGCGTAAACATTCCCGAGCCCGTTCCACTCTCAATCAAAGTCTGACCGGGTATTAAATTAAGGCAAACACTCGTGATAAACGAGGAGTCGGTTATGTCGACGATCTGTGTTCGCCGCACGGATGTTGATAAGAACGAATCCTCGCTTGCAGTGTTATCACCGCCCCCACGATTCTCAACACTCATAAGATTTTCAACAGATACCTTCAATATTCTTATGTCTGAGTCCGTGCATGCGCTCTGCAATCGGTCCCCGTATTTTAGAGAAGGATTCAGTAAATTGGTGTGAGGATAGGTTCCGTAACCGTGTTGAAAGACTAGAGGTTGATTTGCCTTGGAAGCACTCTCACTCGGGTGCAAAGTTTTGTCGGATAACTGGTAGGGGCGCACCAAGTTCAGGTTCTTTATGCCGCCGTATGTGATCAAGGGAGGTGGAAGGGTGTTTACGTTGTCATCTGTATCTGTACTTCCGGAATCATTCAGACTGCTATCGTTGTTGGGTTCACCGTTACTGTTCAATTCTTCGGAATTCAACTTCCGCTTCTTGCTTGTTGAGGCCTTGCAGGATGCCTTCCAATCGGCGTAGGATACTGAGGGACCGTCGGGTGTATTCACGATCATACTCCCGGGGTTCGTAGTCGTATTGAGGCTTCTATCACAATCTTCCGCAATTTTGAAGTGCTTTCTTGCAGAAACTACAGAGGCTGAAGCATTCAGCAATGACAAATGAGCAGAGGATACAGGTGTTGAGGCTGGCGTAGAAGGGGGAAGCGGAAGGGGGGTCAAATTTATGCCCACGCCCTTCGTTTTGGGAGGTTCGTGCGTCAGAGGTGTCGCATAGTCTGCCATTCTATAGGAAGAGAAGGACAAAAGGGATGGTGGGTGTGCTCAGGTTGTCTTTAAAGATTTTTCATGAAAAGCGAAACAGATTGAGGTTTTATGGGCGTTTTATGGGCAGTATGTGCCTAATTGTGGGTTAAATCGATGAATAGGTGGCCTCAAAATGAGGAAACACCCCAAAACACGGAGGAAAAAGGAAGGTTCACCTGCTTCTGTCTCTCTTTAATACGTGATCGTCCCAAAAACGTTGATACCCGAACCACTTTCTTTACAGGACTGACGTGAAATGTTGTCCCGCGCGGTGGCCTTGACGCGCCACCGTTTTCCCCCCTCCATCTCGAGCTCCATCTCCGGCTTTCTCTCCTCAACCCGCTCCTTTTCTTCGTTTCCCGACCATACGGTGGTGGGAATGCCATCCTTATCCCCCACAATGACATCAGGCGTCGTCAGTCAATGGAATTTCGCCCCTGGTGATTCGTTCATTGCTGGTGATAGCTTGGCAGAGGTTCAGACAGACAAAGCCAGCATCGACTTTGAATCTACTGATGATGGGGTGATGGGGCTCCAGTTTGTTGAAGAGGGGGTAGAAGTACAATGCGGAGAGCCGATTTGTATTACGCTAGAGGAAGGGGAGGAGTTCAATGCCGGTGACTTTGAGGGCTATGTTGCAGATGCCAGTAAGGCTACTCCTGCCCCAAATGCAAGCCCTCTCCCCGACCCACCCGCACCACCCGCCGCGCCCACCCCTGCCACTCCACAAGAACAGTCGCAACAATCCCAAGCTCAAGCTCAACATCAACAACGGCAGCAAGTAAGCAGCTCCGGTGAAAGAGTCATTGCCAGCCCTCTCGCGAAGACCATTGCAAGGGAAAATGAAGTGAATTTGGGGCTCATTCATGGGTTGGGACCGGGAGGAAGGATTCTCGCAGAGGATGTCCGAGAATTTATTGCGCAAGATCCGACTGCGGTTGGAAGCGTTCACAACGTGCAAGGGCACTCGCCCCCCCCCTCCCCCACATCTGTTGTTGGCCCCCCCACAATTGGTGAAAACTCAACTGACTTCCCGACCTCATTCGACGACAGACAGGTTGCGGCTAATCTTCTAGACAGCAAGCGCAATGTGCCCCATTACTATCTGACTGTTGATGTGTCGGTCGATGCGCTAATTTCTATGCGTGAGACTCTCAATGCCAACGCCAGCGATGGAGAGGCTGGAGTCAGCGTGAATGATCTCATCATCAAGGCGGCAGGGAAAGCCATGGAGGCTGTTCCCAGTGTTAATAGCAGCTGGTTGGAAAGTGTGGTGCGTCAATATGACAATGTCGACATCAATGTCGTTTCAAGCAATGGGCACTCGCCCTGCATCAGGGATGTAAACAACATTGGCGTCAGTGAGATCTCAAGGATGGCTAGCTCAAAGGCGGACTTCGGGACTGGTACTTTCAGCATCGTTAACCTAGGTAGCTACGGTATCAAGTCGGCAGCCTGCATCATCCGCCGGCCCCAAAGCGCCATCCTTTCTCTTGGTGCAATCGAGGAGAGGATCGTTCCCAGTGAGCAGGAGGGGGTCCTGTACAAAAAAAGCGACATGCTCACCGCCACGCTAAGCTGCGACCACAGAACTATTGACGGAGCCATTGGTGCCCAGTGGCTCCAGGCTTTCAAACACGTGGTTGAGAAGCCTGTTACTCTCTTGCTTTGAGAAAATAACTAAATACCTAACTGCAGGGAATTTATCGGCTAAAGCTACGTTTTACGTTTACTTACTTCATTATCTGTCTAAATGGGTCAGACATCTGACCTTGTTGTTGTTGCTGCATCTGCTGGTGTTGTTGCTGTTGCTGCTGTCGCTGCTGGTGTTGTTGCTGCTGTAGTTGTGGTTGCCTCATTATCTGCTGGAATGGGTCCCCACCCTCAACTCGACCACCCTGGCTTTCGTTCATTCCATTATTCTGCTGAGCTGCAAGTGGATCAAACTGATCTACCTTCTTGTCTTCTACCCCGGACGTACTATTCTTCTTAACGTCACAATTTCTCAGAGGGTCGAAATCATTGCTGCTAAAAATTACACTAGAACGAGGATTTTTCACCGGAGTGTTGGACGGGGAGGTAAGTGACTGAGCCTGAGGGTCGGAGTTAGGATCAGGTGCTGAAGGAATAGTACTTAGATTATGCGTCGATAAATTGCCGCTTGGAAGGATTTTTTGCTGTTGCTGCTGCTGTTTTTGTTGCTGTTGGATATTCTGTTGCATCTGCTGCTGTCCCTCGTCCATGCTATTTCTCCGCTGCTGCTGCTGTTGCTGTTGTTGCTGCTGCTGCTGCTGCTGCCGTTGCTATAATCACTCGACTTTTCCTCGGCGATTTTCTCCATCGTTGGCTCTTGCCTAATCTCCTTGGTCGCCGTCGCTGGCATTTTTCTCGAGGACGGTGTCTTGCTCCGGTAGGTTGGGTTCCAATTGAGCATGTAGCTCAAATCGCCTTTAGTGATCTTCTTTCCCTCCTTCTTTTTCCCGCCATTTTCGTCGCCAGCACCGCCGCTACTCGTTCCCGTCCCCCGCTTACCGCTGCTGCCGCTGCTGCTCGGAGAAGGAGTACTGTCATCATCATCATCATCGTGCTTGGGCTGTTCAGTTCTCAGCGCCCGTGCAGCGTTCGATGAGTAGTTCCTGATTTTGGCGATTCTCGCCTGCAGTGCCGTCGCAGTTTGTTCCAGCTGCTGAGGTTCGATCGCATCTGCCTCTTTCATCTCGACGGTGGCATCTGGCGAGTCGTTGATAGTTGAAAGAGGAGGCTGAGGAGGAGTGTTGTTTCCCGCCAGCCTCCTGCGAATGCTCATCCTCCGCCGGCTTCGCTCGGACATTTGCGCTTTCTTCGAGATCGAACTGACGTTCGGAGTCTTCTTCAATTTTGGGATTCGCTTCATCTCTAGGGTGGGGGTACAGGGGACAGTGGGAGCACTGGCTTTCTGTGGCTGCTTGAATTGAACCGTGTCATCGTCCTCTGAATCAGTCAGATTGGCGAATTTGTGTTCGTTCAGCGGCCTGGGCGTTTTCAGCGGAGTTTCATCTTCATTGAGATCAAACGGTTTCGATTTCTTAATCGTTGAGGGGGGGGGCAGCGGCAGATTGTCGCATTCGAGCTGCAGCTGCTCAAGCGAAGGAGACTCAGCCTGTTTGGAGAAGGATAATTTGCGGGTGCCATTGATCTCCGCTTCGAAGGAAGCATTGGATTGGATGCTCATGTTGAGGTTACTGTTGTTATGGCTGTTGTTATGGCTGTTGTTATGGCTGTTGTTATGGCCGTTGTTATGGCTGTTGTTATTGCTGTTACTGTGAATACTGTTGTTGATGCTATCATCCACATTTAGGTAGTTTTGCTCCCCCGCCTTGATTTCTGTCAGCGCCTTGCGGAGGTCTTCTTTTTCCCGCGGCTGAACTCGCTCATCCTGCAACGCTTTCTCGAGGATGTCAACGGCGGTCGCCTCGTTTCCATCCATCGCCTCAAACTCGGCATTCTTAACGTAAAAAAAAGAGCACGTGCTGCCCAAATTCTCAAGCGACATGTACCGGAACGTCATCCGCGCCTCTTCCTTGGTGCCATACATGAACTGAGCCTGGGCATAGGACAGCCAGATCTTGACGTAGTTTTCGCCGCTCCCAGCCTCGGAGGAATCGATATTCTTCGATAGCATCGTTGTCGCGCGCCGGTGCAGCTTTAACAGACCTTTACCGTAACGATACGGCTCCAAAGAGCGGGACAGTTGCTTGCTAGTTGACTCTAACGACTTTAGCCACCATTCTGCTGACGCAGGCTGTGGATTTGTGCAAAGATTTGTGCAAAGATTTGTGCGAAGCGCAGGCGGTCAAGGGCGAGCATAATGTGAGCGGCAGAAGTATTCTGGAAATTCTGGAAGCAACTGAAGCTGAAGCGGCAACCTACCTTTTTCAAAACATTATTCATCAGAGTGGTTCTGCTCCTCTTGCTCGACAGCTCCTCAATCAGAAAAAGGCTCTCTCCCTTCTCCCCAAAACGAACCACGCTGCCCCCACCCCGAGGAGTCGCTTCTAGAGCCGTGGCTTCAAAAGTTTTCGCCATCGTCACATCGCGGAGCCCTTTGCGAGCAGAACGGACTTGATTCATCTTTCTCGATGAGGCAACGGGATTTTCCTTGTCAATTAATTGGTCATTTATGTGTCCAACTTCACCGTTCTGGCCCTTCGAACGGAATGTCGCATTCTCTTTATCGTCAAGCTGCACGGGAGGACGGAACGAGCTGCGGGTCTGGGTCATCCTGGGGGGAGGGGGCTGAAAAAAGCCAAGCTCACAATTCGAACGGAAATCTTTCTGTGGCGTTTAAAAAGGGAAAAATCGAAGAAAGAGTGCAGAGATTGTTGATTGATAAGGGCTGCGCGATGCAACTATTTCGAATTTCTATTTATTTGGTGCTCAAAGGGGACTCAAAAATGAAACGATCTGATCTCTCTCTGCACATTTTCGCTTCAACCTGTGTGAATCCATTAGAACTGATTTTGCGCAATAAGATTCAATCCACTCCCACCCACCTATTTCAGAATTCGATCTGGTACTTTTTTTTGGAGTCCTATCCCTTTCTCTCACCTGACCTCCCTCGGAATTCTTCTACACTTACTTTTGTAGAGACCACCTGGGTATCATGTGCCAGCTACTCGGGATGAATGCCAACACTGACACTGACTTTGTATTTAGTTTCAAGGGTTTCTGCAGGCGAGGAGGCGAGACTGATAAGCACAAGGACGGTTGGGGAATTTCGTTCTTTGAGGGTAGAGGCATCCGGACTTTCCTTGACAGCCGTCCCGCAGCCAGCAGCCCGATCGCTTCGCTGTTGACAAGCTATCCCTGCAAAACTTTGAACATGATATCCCATATCCGCCTGGCGACGAGTGGAACTGTTTGCCTTGAAAATGTTCACCCTTTTCAGCGTGAGTTGTGGGGCATTAACTTTTGTTTCTGCCACAATGGCGACGTTCCCAAGTTTCATTGTCCTCAAGAAGCTTCTCAAGAAGATTCCCAGGAAGAGAGAGAGAGAGAGACAGCGACAGCGATGCCATACGTTCTTAACAGGAACACCAGCAATTCAAGCTTCCAAAGTGTGAAGAGTGTGAACAGCGTGAATGATCTGTCAAATGAGTTTATCACACATGCAAATTACAATGTGGAGCGCGCCAGAAGCCTCGATTTACAAAAATCGCCCCTGAAAAACTTCAACAGCGACGAAAAAAGGAATGATTTGCGCTACACACCTGTGGGAAATACGGATTCTGAGGCAGTTTTCTGCTTTATCCTCAATTCTCTTTTCGCGAGATTTTCCGAGCCTCCCTCCCTATTTTGTCTGCACGTCTTTTTAAAAGAGCTCTGCAACCAAATTGTTGCACCACAGCCTGGAAAAGAAGACCAGTGCATCATTTTCAATTTTCTGTTGTGCGTTGGCGAATTCACACAGTTTGCATTTTGTTACCCCGGGACGCGGCCAGGAAGCACGGTTTATAATGGCCTCCACTATATCATCAGGAAGCATCCTTTCCACGTAGCGGCGCTTTCTGATGCCGACGTTTGCGTCAATTTCGAAAAGGTAACGACAGAGAACGACCGCGTTGCGGTCATCGCCACGAAGCCTTTGACAAAGGACGAGGACTGGCAGGAAATGTCCAAGGGTGAATTAATACTCTTCAACCTAGGAGACGCTTACTCACTTAGCGAATCCGATGCTAATTGCTGCGAAGACGCGAGAGAGAATGATCGCGATATTTTGGATCTTAAACATCTTATTGACGAGCCCGTCGAAAGTGGCAGTACCCTCAATGTAAGCTCTTCTAACCAGCAGAGTCAGCAAGCTCGCAGGCTTATCACGAAGGATCCATTCTTGGGAAAAGTAAAAAAAACCAGTGGGAAAGAAACATAAATTTTTTGGAGATTAAGAACTTCTACTTGATTGGGGGTCCTTGTCCTTGTAAATTCACTCTTCTATCACATTTATTTTCCTACAGTATAAACAGATCGTCGTTACTAAGCAAGCAGTCCAACAAGGGAAAGAAATCTTCGTTCTCCTCGTCCCCCACGTTGCCCCCGTAGTCGTCATTTTCACTAAATTCCAGACTGCTTAGTAAGCTGCGATGCGCGTCGCTGAAGGCCCTCAAAATTTGAAATATTCTGAAAGCATTTCGTCCGACATTATTAGTAGGTTGCAGCGGGTCCTCGACGAAAATTGGATCGAAGTTGTACGAAGCCACGGCAGAACTTAATTTCTGATTGCTATCGAGTCTCTTATTGATTGCCGTGCGCGTAAACTCTTGTGTCGAGGCCATGTGAATGCTTTTCCGGTGGTGGATTTGGTTTTGGCTATCGGCACGGTGGAAGGGGAGTTGATCAGCGAAATCGTCGTTGTCATTGGCATTGGCATTGGCATTGGCGTAGGAGTTGATGGAATCGTTACTATATACGTTCTCATTCTCATTCATTCCAAAACTATGGCGGCGCTCGATTTTCTGCCTCGGTTCGCTGAAGCCGAAGCTCACAGTAGTTGCAGCGGCCTCACGCTGCCTCATCTGCAAATTTAACTGTCTTTTCTGGTGCTCTGCCGCGACTTCTGCTCTGTTGAAGTAACGCCTTTTGCTTACACTAATTCCGGTTACTTGAGCATTGTAGCTGTTCCCAAAAAAATCGAAGAAGCCCAAAAGCAACGATCCGAGATCCGCATTGAGGTGGTTCGTCTGCTGCACGAAAGCAGTAATCATAAGGAACAAACAGTGCGACGACAGACCACCGCTATACGACAGCAACAAAGCTCTGTCCGATAGAAATTGCTTCATTATCAGCACGAGCGGCCGTATTAGAGGCATTTCCTTCAACACTCCCAGCACAAAAGTGTTGGTTCGCAAACCATTGTGGTTCTTGTCGTCAAAAGAAATATCCAGCAGCACGTCCCCCTGTCTATTTTTAAGTTTGACCACGCGAATGGCGGTGCTGGCAATGATTTTGATGCTCTTTTGATCGCACCAAGGCTCCTGCTTTAAGCGTCGGGCCAATATCTCCTGCCAGCTTTCTTCGATTGCATTCACTCCCTCCAAAATACCTGAGGGCGAGACCAGCGATACCTTGTGGACGGAGGGGAGGCTAATCACCAGGTCCAAGTCACTGTTAGGGAGAGAGAGGCTTGTCGCCTGCGAACCGAAGACCTTGAGCGTACTGCGAGGCCAGAGGCTGGTGCAGATTTTTTCGAGACGGATAAAGATCTTGTCTCGTTTTGGTTTCATCTTGAGCACCTCGCGGTCGATCTTCTTGCTAAACTTCAGTATGTCATTTGTCAATCGGCTCGTGGGGATGCAGGGGAGATTATTATTCACTGAGAGGTTGGAGAAGCTAGCGCCAGAAAATCGTCGAAAATTTGACTTTTTCGCAATCAATAGCGGCGACGAGTTGGCCAACTGCGGCGACGAGTTGGCGTTTTTTGTCTTCGAAAAGCTCTGTTCTGAATCGCTCTGATTGCTTTGAGGCGAGACGAAGGTTAGCGATGCAATTGAGTACGACGAAAGATTGAGTACGACGAAAGATTGAGTACGACGAAAGATTGAGTACGACCAAAGATTGAGTACGACGAAAGATTGAGTACGACGAAAGATTGAGTACGATAAGCAATTGGGGAAGATAGGATGTTGAAAGCACGAGACTTACCTGTTCTTCTCGAAATTGTCCTCCACACTCTGGCTGTACTTGTGCTTACTGGGGTCGAAATTATTTTTGTGTCGCAAACTCTCAATAACGCGGCTGTTAATTTCGTAATCTGCACCCAAACCGCCCATGTTGTAGAATGATGGCTGATGTTGCGGTTTGGGAATCGTAGAGGTGAGCGTCGAAATAACATTCCTCAGCTTTGCGACCTCCGCCTGGGCTGTCAAAGCCAACTCACGGAACGCATTGCGTTCGTTCTTCATGTTCGCTAAATCTGCAGCGGTAGCGGTAGCGGCAGCGGCGGCGGTGGCGGTAGCAGTACCAGCAGTAGGACCGTCCTCGTCCACGTCTTTGTCGTAACTATCTATCTCGCCACCACTCTTTGACTTCACATTGGTCTCGAAAAATTGCTCAAAACGAGACACGCCATGCGCCTCATGCGAGTCGTAATCATTCTCTCCGTCGTCTAGTAAGTTACTCCAAATCTCGTAGTCATTTTTTTTCTCGTCAGCACCACCGTTGTCGATATTTTCACCGTCTCGTTCATCGTCCTCGCCACCGAAGTCGTCGCGAACGTCGTCACGAATGTCGCTGCTGTTGTTTAACTTCTTCACCGACCGTGAATCAGAATCGGGAGCATCATCACCATCCTCGACGGTGTCGGAAATTTCCACAACACCAGATTTGTCGCCACCAAATGAAAGTACCTTACCTTCGATTATTTCTTCGAGGATCGAACCGACAAGAATAAGAGTCTCATTCGTCGTCTCGATCAATTTAATTTTTACCTGTGGTGGTTGAGGGAGAGAGTTATTCTCAATGTCAGAGTCTGAGCAGGGGGGGGAAGTCTGCTGTTCGATTTTGTGTCCGCTCTTACTTCCAGCAGATGTTGTCGTCGCCCTATTCTTCTTCTTCTTCTTCTTCGTCTTCTTTTTATGAATTTTCAGCTTTTGCGGCGGATCTGACACATTGTCCGCATTCGCATCTTCCTCTGCGTTCAACAACGCGCTGACGGCCAACTCCCTCAAGTGATTTTCGCCAATTTCTCTTAAAACGTCAGATGTCAAAATCCCCATCTGAATTTCTGTTGATTCACGAGAAAACAGTTTTATAGGAAGTACAGCACCAATCGTATTCCACAGGTTGCATCCGCAATTGAAATCCCCCACAACAGACTCAGATTCGTGAAGAAATCTTTGAATTGTGGCAAGATTAGGAAGCTCTCTCACTTTGTCCATAGAGCTACCACCACTTTTCTTCTTCTTACTCTTCTTTGACGCGTTTCGGCTCTTTTTGTTATTCCCACCGACATGTGTAACTGTGGCCATCATCTTGCGCAGGACCATCTTTCTCAATGTTGGCGTCAATAGTCTTTCAGATGTAACGATTTCCCCCAACGGCGCCGCGCGAGCACTTAAAATAGCCTTCCTCTCCTCCCGCAAGATCATGCTCATCACAACACTACCTAGAAACTCATCTACAGTGAAAAACTCGGGGGATCTGCCAACAGCCCCCACACCGCAAAATCCGATTTCTTCATTGTAGCAACTAATGGACGTAGAATTGGGAAACCAGGGGGTTCTCCAGCCCCGAGACCAAGCTTTCCCCTTTACGCACTTACGTAAAACATCGGGGGTCACCGCATTTATGTCAACGACAAAAGTATTCCTATCTACCCCGGCCAGACCACAGGCGCTGCGCAGGATTTTACTCGCATCTGAATTTCCAAGCCATGCTCGAGTACCGTAGCCTAAGCACATTGAGTAGTGCAACCTGCAAGAAATACACTTCGATATGAACTCAAACTCGCGATCAGCAAGATTCACATCGCCATTGAGAAAGGAAGCAGTGAGAGAAGTGCCAAGTGGAACATCAACCCAGTAAAATATCCTTTCCTCCATCCGCGACGACCACTCGTACTCGATTGTGTGTATTGGAGGGTAAATGCCATCAATGAACATCGACGATTGATGAGGCCTCATGGCGCACAAATTCTTCTTGTCAAGCAAACTTCTCAAAATTTTGCACAGCAGCGGTGATCGCAGCTTGAGAAGGGGAAGAGGTCGCGGAGAAACCACGGCACAGGAGCTGCTCATTTTTAGGCGAGCAAACCTGAATATACTGCGTTTTAGGCGAGCAAACCTGAATATACTAGAATAGCAGAAGGACCGATTTAACACCAAAGAGGTATTTTCGTGAGAAATTGATAGGCCGACAGGGGGATTACGGGTTACAGTAGTACAGAGAAGCGTCGAATCGCTGGGAGACTTACGGATGACTGTGCAAGATGCAATACACAATTTCAGCACGTTATTTTATATTTTTAATTTAGCTCACTTCATCAGAATATTCGTCTTCTTCATCAACTTCAATGTCCTGCTTTCCCTTTTTCTGAGTTCCTGGGGTGAGGGCGACATCTTCGTGCTTCGACTTTTCAGGTGAGGTTATATTTTCCTCGACTGCTTCCTCATTCTCTCGGCCGGCATTATCTGTTGTGGTAGTGAAGGTTCCGTCTGGCAGATAAATTTTCCCCCCGTAACCTTCAGAACGATCTGTCATGACAATATCATCCTCTTCAACAACCTCCTCCTCATCAGCATTCCCGGGTGATGTCATCGTAGTGAGCGGGAGAGCAGGAATCTCATTAGCGGTAGATTGCTCTAGTGACTCTTCTAAATCGATTTTTTGATGTATGTTCTCCTCATTGTCGTCAACTTCATAATTATCATCGTCATAAACATCATCATCATCATCATCACCACCACCACCTTTGTCTTTGGTCTTGGCTCCATCCAAAGGTAATTTATCAACGGGGGCAACAGATATCGAGACTGCCTCAGTTTCAGCGACGATATTTCTACCGTCGGCGGCACCAATTTCGGCATTGTTGTTATCTTTGTCCACGATTTTCTCAGCGGCTTCTTCTTCAAGAAGGTTTCTGGCGGCTTTAAGAGGGTCATCCATGGTTACTTCTACAGGGGCGTCCATGGCGGATTCAAGAGGGGCGTCCTCAACAGGAGCGTCCTCAAGAGGAGCGTCCTCAAGAGGGGCGTCCTCAACAGGAGCGTCCTCAAGAGGAGCGTCCTCAAGAGGAGCGTCCTCAACAGGAGCGTCCTCAACGGGAGCGTCCTCAACGGGAGCGTCCTCAACGGGAGCGTCCTCAACGGGAGCGTCCTCAAGAGGAGCGTCTTCTCCAACGACAGGTTCTCCATGCTCGTCTTGTCCAACGGCGTCTTCCCCATTAGTGTCTTCGATGGCGGCGTCTTTTTCGGGAGTTCCGGCAGCAGAATGATCTCTTTTAGCATCTTCTCTGGAGGCGTCTGGCAGCAAAGGAGCATCCACGGCGGGGGCTAATTTGTCAATTTCATTCATACCGAACTGCACTGTATCAGAGGCGGGGGCAAAAGACTCATCTATCGATTCCTTCCCCACTGATTCCTCAACAGTCTTCATTTCTGAGGTTGAAACGTCTGACAAAAGTGGGGCTACGCTTGCCTTCTCTAATGTTTCCGACGCTGCCTCTGTACTTTCTGCTTTCAAGACTTCCTGATTTCCCCCCTCCACTGCATCAATATCGGCTAACCCCAAAGATCGCTCAGCTGCTTCTTCAACCACAATTTCACTTGCTTCCTCTACAGCCATTTCAGCTGAGCCATCCGCTACTTCATCGACAGCTTCATCATTGGCTCCGACTTCGGCCCTGTAAACATTTACTTCATCTGCTCCATCCACTGCTACCGCACTTTCTTCTGCAACTGCCTTATCAGCTATTTGACCGGCTACTTCTTTGGTTGCCTCTTCAGCTTCTCCGCCTATTGCTATTGATTCTTCAGCTGCTGTGTCTAATGTTTCGACAACTGTTTCCTCCGCCACCCTTTCCTCAACTGCTCCTCCCACCGCGTCATTACCTCCATCAACGGAAGGAATTTCATGCTCTTGCTCGACTGCAGGACTGATGATACCCTCTATCATATTTTCCTTAACCTTGTTGTTGTCACCAATCCTAAATTCAATCCCAATTTTGTCAATGTTGTCAGCGAAACTTTTTGGTAGGCCGGTTGTCTCACTCTCACCAGCATCACCGTCATCGCCTTCGCCTTCGTCTCCGTCCTCGTCATCTTCATCGCTATCGTCGAGATTAACCTTCGCCCACTTAACTGGAGTTGGTGCTCGATCTTTTATGCTCCTTTTTTTTAGCATTTGGAACTCGTCATCTTCTTCAACCCCGACACCGACCACCCCTTCTTCAGTTCCAGCAAATGCATCTTCTTCATCGCCAAAATTGGTGTCAATGGCGAACATGGACTTTCCTCCGAATCCGAAACTCGGAACAACGAGTTCAGGGCTTGGTTTTTTGTTGGTGTCATTCCCAAAGCTGATACTGCTCTTCCTCCTCTCCGAGCTTTGCGCCGCGTTCTCCTGCATTTTCACTTGACGCTTCTTCTCTGATTCGTTGATTTCTTCGATGATTGACTTTTTCTTCACTGGCGGCGTCGCAGCGTCAATATCGTTGGCATCGTCACCGTCGTCGTCATCGTCATCGTCATCGTCTTCATCATCGCTATCATCGAGATTTATTTTGGCCCATTTCACAGGTGTCGGTGGCCTGTCCTTGACGCTGCTCCTTCTCTGACCTCCCACCTGGAAGCTTTCATCATCGACGGCTTTTTCCGCAAAAAAGCGAACGCTGCTCCTTCTTTGTTCTCTCGAACTCGCAGGCGACTCACCACTTTCCATCTGCAGTGCCTGCATTTCCTCTTCCTTGCTGTTCAGGCTATCCAAGAGTTCCTTCTTGGCGTCCTCGTTGTCTCCCGTCAAAGTTAATACGAGTTTCTTTTGTAATTCTGCCTGCTCATCAATTGTCTTCTGCATTTCTGCAATCTTCTCCGCCATAAAACTAACGTCGGCACCGCTAGCGTCGCTGTGGATGCTTACGTTGCTTTCTTGGTCGTGGGATACGTTGGTGCCGCGGTTTCCGTTGCTTCCCTTGGCAGGAGAGACCGCCCCCAGACCGCCCAACTCAATTTGGGGTAAAGGCTTGTCATCCTTTGGCTGCTGATCTCGCCACCAGGAGTGGTAATCTTGCAAAGTTCGAGGTTTGTTCTCGCCCTGAAACTCTTCTCCGACGTCTTCGTCCTTAATCACCTCATTCTTCATCTTCAGCTCAGGAGACGACCGCATGCCATAGCCTCCAATGATGCCAACATCACTGTTGTCATCATCACGGCTTTCACGGCTTTCATCGACTTTGTCTCTATTGTTGCCGCTATTATTCATACCAAAGCTGTCGTTCAGCTCCTCCCTAATATTGATTTGTTTGTCAGGTTTGAGATCGCCAATCTTATCCCCAAATCGGTGCTTCAACATCGGAGAAAGGTCTTCTTGCAGTGCTTCTTGTTCCTGCATGCGCCCAACAACGTCCCGAAGAATGTCTAGAGCCTCTCCGTATTCGTTGCGGAGGTCTTCAATTTCCTTTGTTTTGTTTATCTTATGAAACTTTGCTTTCTTCTTTATGCGCTTTTTGATGGGGGTGTGGTCTTGTTGATCCATAAGCTCCATTTGCTGCATCATCGCTTGCTCCTCTTCCATCTGTAAATCATCTTCGAAGTGTTGGTGTTGGTGTTGGTGTTGGTGTTGGTGTTGGTGTTGGTGTTGGTGTTGGTGTTGTCCTCGTTGTTGCCGTTGACCCTGGTTGTGATTTTTGAAGACGCCATGGCTTCCTCGCCTTGGGTGAAATACCGCCGGGGGCTTATCCTCCTGGATCTTACGCTGCTTTAATCCTACTTTTTTCTTGTTTGCATCTCTCCAGGGTCTCGGATAGTTGACGTCAAATCCTCTCTTTGGAAGCTCTTCAACCTTCTGCGGCTTTGCATTGATCTTCTCCATTCGAGCCTTGCTGCCACCACGGCGGCGGATTCGCCCTCTCATCGGACTGCCGTTATCGATTGCCTCCTCTTCCTCATCATAGCCCAACTCTCTTCCAGAGGGAGCGCTTGCGTACTGGTCTGCATTCAATTCGTGTTGATTTCGTCCGAGGCCTACGTTACCAGCGCTCTTCGAAAGATTTGCAGGGAAGGACGACTTCTTTTTCTTCTTTTTGCCAGTACTTTGGCTCAACTTGACGTTCTCAGGGAGTAAGACCTGCTCCCGAGGTGTCTCCATTTGTAACATCTCATCGTCGCCCTCTTCACCCATGAGATCCAACGCCGAGTCCATTTCTTCCCCGCCAATATTAATTCGCCCCATGCCAGGATTCTGACCACTATAGGCGTCACCATCGTCCCCTGTCACAGCACCGATCTTCTTGTTATGCTCATCCCACATCTCCTTTTCTTTTCTCTTCTTTTCTGTCGACGAGATGGTCTTGTCCGTCATTCCAACGGACCAGTGTGGCAACTCCATTTCCATTAGACTCGCATCATCGAGGTAGGATGCACCATTATCATTATGACGGTGGGTCGGACTGCTCCTATGCATCATTCGCTTCTGCTGATTAGCCAGTTTGGCTTGCTCCGCAGCGTACTCTGCATAATTTTGATTTTCCTTCTGATCGCTCCCTAGCAAACTATTGCTGGCGCGGGAGCTGACATTTTGAGACTGGCTGTGCGCGATCTTCTTTCTCCTATGGTTTTTGACGTTGCTGGTGCTATTGTTGACGCTATTGATGTTGTTGCTCAATTGAGGAAGGCTGTTGATGCTCTGACTCTCCTTCATTCTCACATTTCTCTGCTGCTGCTGTTGTTTTTTCGTGGTGATGTAGTCTGTATCCCTCAAATTTTTGCTCCTAAGACCGGACTTAGTTACACCGGCCTGTTGGTTGCTATGGGAATCCATTCGAGTGTTAAAGTTAGGCGGGGAATGCTGCAGCATTTCCTGCTGGAGTCGGGCCTGGTGAGTTCTGGCTTTTCTATTTTGATTGCGTTGCTGTTGGTGCTGAGTGGGATCCTGCTCCTCCATAATCTGACGCTGATAACGTTCCTTATAGTAGTCCTCCTCCCGAATCAGCATCTCGTCTTTCTCTTCTTCTTCTCGCTTCCTCCTTGATCTCTGGAGCTTTTGCGCCTTTGCCCGTTTCGATATTTTCTTTGTCGTCCATTGGTCATGCTTCATTGAAGCCTTTACAGATGATTTCACATTGCGGAGACGCTCCAAACGTTTTTGCTCTTCTGACAATACAGAACGCTGTTTTAAAAAGAAAGTTAGAGAATAGAGAGACCTGGGAATCTGCACAGACGTGGCTCAAATATCTTAAGGTCCACCAATTTGCTCCGCCAAGACCTATTTGCATTTACAAAGAAGAACAACCCAAGGTGTCTGCAGGGCCCCAAGGAATACTTACCTTCATTCCTGCGCCTCCTGCCTGCTGGAGCGCTTTATTCTTCATCCATATTTCCATTCTTTTCTTCTTATTTGGTTCGTCTCACATTTAAGAAGGGATATATGCTTGCTGATTCAAACTCAAACCGGAGAAAAAAAGGAAACACATTGGGGAAAGAAGAAGAGCCTATTTCAACGAATATCAACGAATATCCAAATTAAGGTCGGTCATTACACCATAGACAATATCTCATTGGCAATCTTGATAAAAAAAATTGATCAAATTGGTTGACTTATTGTCAACTGCATTCAAACAAAGAGTTGGGACAGGATGGAAAACAACGAACTCCTGTCAGAGTATGAGGAACTTATGGAAGAGTGTCAGTTCACGTCCATCTGCGTTGCACCTCCTCTTTCTTTGACGGGCGACCACCATGGAATCTTCAATTCATCGCGATCATCATCATCATCTTCACTGTCGTTAACCTCACTTCAGAACCAACTCTATTTTGTTGAGAGGGAATCGGGAACTTTCGGGATCGTGAACATCAATAGCTACGAAGAAGGGGACGATGGTACCAACCTTCCTGAGATGAGGACTCACAGGACTGTTGAGTCATTTACCTGCAGCACTACACAGATGAGCAAGCAGTTAATCACCGTTTCGGTGATAAATTCGACAGTTTTGCATCACCCGACCCGTGTGGTGTGCTCAGGTGATCTGTCTCTGCAGTCCTGCTTCCAGTCTCCCCCCCCCGATGCCCTCTTCCCAGCTATAGGGGGCGAAGCTGAGTCAGAAAGGACGAGAGATTTCCACGACTACTATAGTCGTATGGTGGAGAGGGCTAGGCCAATGCCATTCATTCTCGACGAGGGAAAAGGAGGCAGGCACGGTGCAATCTATGCTTACAAAGAGAGCGAGGGCTTGAAACCCATCGCCATTGCGCTGAGAAGACCGAGGGGCATGACAGGTATTTCGGGCGAGCGAAGTGCGGGCGAGCGAAGTGCGGGCGAGCGAAGTGCGGGCGAGCGATCACGTCATTGCGAAGGAAATTTCTCGTTCGGTATTTATTAGCGATATCGTGTGCGACATTGTGTGCGATAATGCCGAGGCTTTTCGGCATTTTATGGCACTAGGTTTTTGAATCATATCACTTAATTTCTCTCCAGTTCGAATTCGACTTTTGACTCACACATGATTATTCCCCCTCACCCCCTACGTCACGCACGCAGTTTCGCCGAGTGGCGATATCCTTTGGCTCGAAGAGTGCACGGTTGTGCGAGAGATCCGCGCGGGAGAAACAACAGAGGAAAATAACGCGAACAAATTCGAATCCATTTGCATTAGGGGAATCAGCGGGAGGGACGCCATGGATGCGGTGGAATCCGGGGAGATATTACAGGACAGTCTAATTGCGACCCTGGTGACCGTTCCACCTAGTCTGGCTAGGACTGCCGTGGTACCGCTGTTACTGGACGATGGGACTATAATGCTCGGTTGTAAGCGAGGGAGTAGCAAGGAGGCCGTGAGAGGAAATGAGGTGGGGGAGAGGCACGGAGAGGGAGATATCGGCGGGGTTATCGTCGGGTTCACGCCCTGCTTGAAAGAGTCGTCAGGGGTAGGTTGCGATTGCGGGGTCGAGGAAGGCGGTAGTACTAGTTACAATTACATCGAAGAGTGGTTTCGTGAGCGTGGTATCGGGAAGGAACCCAGATTCCATGAAAAATTCGGATACAGCCAGCAATCCTTTACAAAGATTTGGAGCGGAACTTGTATAATCTCTGACATGGTTCTATCTCCCGTGAGCGGGGCATTGGTAATTAGCGCAACAGGACTGGGCAGCAAGAGGGAATTTGGGGAGATATATCCTCCAGCCATCAGCATAGCAATCGACACCGACAAACCGATCCTCCCCGTACACTTTGGTCACGCAGATTGTGTTTGCGTCGGTTTTGCAGATAGCGGCATCGGTGGCTCAAATAGCCCCAAGAATGCGAGAACAACGACTAGGTTCGATGTCAATCACGGCAATATTTACTTTTTGACAAACTCAGGGAAATTGTGCGCCCTCTTCGACTACAACAGTCGATCAGCGAGAGTTCTGAGAACAAAGCGCGCGGCACTTTTGCCCATGCCAGAGACTCCAAGACTGTTTGAGGGAAGTGCAACAGAATCCGGTGGAGAAGCGGAAGAGGGTGAAGGCGAAGAGGATGCCGAGAGCAGCATGGACGATTCCGCCCACGAAGAATTATTCAATGGCTTGAGCGAAGCCTTGGCCTCCGATACAAATGACAGGGAAATTGCGGCAAGGCGAGCTATGACGGACCCATCGCTGAGCAAAGACGGGCCAGTGAATGTAAAGGTCGTGGTGAGGTGCAGGCCATTGCTGTCGAAAGAAAAGAAGGAACAAATACCTTCTTGTATCCAAACGACCAAGACTGACTGCACTCTCGACGGCAAGTATTTGCCTCTCAAGACCTCAAAAACGTACACAATGGATCGCGTCTTTGGAAGTGAAGCGAGCCAAAAGGATGTCTTTGTAGAGGTTGTGTCCCCGATAGTAATGAGAGTATTGGATGGCTATAAGTGTACAGTTTTTGCATATGGACAGACTGGGAGCGGCAAGACATACACTATGGAAGGAGAGGCACACACTAGGGGGGCCGAGGCGAGCGGCTTAATACCTCGAGCTGTCCACGGGCTCTTTGACGAGCTGAATGCAGATAAGACGTGCAAGTACACAATATGCGCAAGCCACATGGAGATTTACCTGGAGCAGCCTTACGATCTATTGGCGAGCGACAACGTGGGTGGAAGATGGAAAGCAGGAACACACATGAACCAGAAACTGACAATCGTAGAAAAGATTGACGGTAGCGGGGGAATCGAAATCCAGGGTCTAAGCAATGTGCAGGTCAACAAACCAAGCGACATCTTCAAAATCATGCACCGGACGAAGCAAAACCGGCACTCAGCAGAGACACACTGCAACCGAGCGAGTAGTCGAAGCCACGCAATCTTTACGCTAAACGTCACGCTGAGAAAGAAAACATCGCTTGGTGAGGTCACAAAGAGGGGAAGGCTCAACTTGGTCGACTTGAGTGGTAGTGAGTGCATCAAGCGAAGTGGAGTGAGCGGAATCCACGCTGTGGAAGCCGCAACCATTGGAAAGAGTTTGTTGAGCCTAGGCAGGGTGATTCGGTCCTTGACTGGAAAGGAGAAGCACGTCCCCTACCGTGAAAGCAAGCTCACGAGAATTTTGAGCGATAGTTTGGGGGGAAGCTCCTTCACCGCCTTGATTTTGGCAGTTACGCCAAACAGTAAAATGATCGGAGAGAGTATGTCTACTTTAGGCTATGGCATGCTCGCGAGGGGGGTCACCAACAAACCCAAATCAGACGTATCACTGAAGAAAAAGAAGAAGAAGAGGAAAGTAAAGAAAATGCTCCACTTGATCTGTAGGACATGCCCACATCAAACCTTTGTTGCCAGCTTAAAAATCCGGTAAGATCAGTACTCAAGGGGAGTCCTTTGACTTTTCTGAGTAGCAAAGAGGGTTTTAAATAAAGATTGGTGCCCAGTGGGAGTGTCCCTCCGCCTCCAAGATAGGTGTGGACGCGGTCTTTGGCTGTAATGGCCACGTCTTTTGTTCTATTTGACTTAAAAATTCTAGGAAGAGAAAAAGAGATCCACAGATTTTCTCTTTTTAATAAAGCGCCCACCCCAATATTGGGATTAAATTTAGAAAAGGCCTGTTGGATGGGGTCTGGAGAGGCAGCAAAGCCCAAAAGCCCCGTAGGGTCTGCTTTATAAAAATTTCCTCCTGCTTTTAATCCCAAATAAACTTGAGTCGTTTCCATATTGAGCTGATAGGAAAAATCAATTGTGGCATTTGTTTGTTGCTCTATAAAAACCCGGTCTGCTACTAAAGAAATTCCTAAACCTACCTTATTTGCTCTGGCAGAGGAATAGGAAAAGGCAAGTGTAGTAGGCGCTTCTTCATCAAATGACCACTGGCGTCGTGAAATAAATGAAAAAACCGTTCCTTCCTCAGCTCCCGCAAAAGCAGGATTGATAATATTCATTGTATTGCGGTAAAAGGAATAATAACTCTCCTGCTGTCCAAAACTTAGCAATGGCAGAAATAAAAGCGCTAAATATACGATCGGTCTGTTTGTCATCTTGTCAAATAAATCCATCCTTTATAGGTTATTGTCCCATTGCCTTCTAAGTCAATTTGATAGTAATAACTTCCCTCTGGAAGTGGTTGTTTATTGTGATCTGCAGGCCAGGTATTTTGATAGTTCTTTTTTGAATAAATTAAGATTCCTGATCTACTGTAAATAGAAAGCACTGCATTCGGATAATTTTCAATTTTGAGTACTGTAAAACGATCATTGATTCCATCGCCATTATCAGAAATAAATTGACTAACTAAGAGGTCGTCATAGCTATAAGGGTTGGGGTCTATTCTA
>ERZ651776.662-NODE-662-length-46534-cov-5.576813_pt1 | contig 46534 bp, 45 predicted proteins | sample MGYA00514761_ERZ651776 | MGnify/ENA metagenome assembly ERZ651776
ATGCTTCTATAGACATTTTAAGAGAAATAGGAGTAGAAACTGGAGGTTCTAATGTTCAATTTGCTGTAAATCCAATTGATGGTAGAATGGTAGTAATAGAAATGAACCCGAGAGTCTCTAGGTCTTCTGCACTAGCCTCAAAAGCAACAGGTTTTCCCATTGCAAAAGTTGCTGCAAGATTGTCAGTGGGTTACACATTAAATGAGATACAAAATGATATAACAAGAACAACTCCTGCATCATTTGAACCTGCTTTAGATTATATAGTTACTAAAATACCCCGTTTTGCTTTTGAAAAATTTCAAGGATCTGATAATACGTTAACTTCAGCAATGAAGTCTGTTGGAGAAACAATGGCTATTGGCAGAACTTTTCAAGAGTCTTTTCAAAAAGCTTTAAGGTCCATAGAAACAGATTTAGATGGTTTTAATAATATAAAAATACCAGGGTATAAAAAAGGAGGAGACAGATCATCTATATCTGCGGCGATAACAAGGCCATGTCCAGAAAGAATTCTTTATGTTGCGCAAGCCTTTAGAGAAGGTTTTTCAATAGAAGAGGTTCATGAACATTCAAAAATAGATCCCTGGTTTTTAGAACAAATAAAAGAAATTATTGATATAGAAGACTCTATTAAAGCTTCTGGGGCACCCAATAGTTTTGAAGAACTTCAATTTATTAAATCTAAAGGTTTTTCTGATAATAGAATAGCAGAATTACTTAATCTTAAACCTAAGAGAATAAAAAATTTAAGAATAAAATATAATGTTAGGCCTAGTTTTAAAAAGATTGATAGCTGTGCTGGTGAGTTTGAATCTAAAACACCTTATTTATATTCAACCTATGAAGAAACCTATAAAAATAAAGATGATATAACTGATGAAACAGAAGTTTCTAATAGAGAAAAAATTATTATTTTAGGCGGAGGCCCTAATAGAATAGGCCAAGGTATAGAATTTGATTACTGTTGTGTTCATGCTGCTTATTCATTATCAGACAGAAATTATGAAACTATTATGATTAATTGCAACCCTGAAACAGTATCTACAGATTACGATACTTCGGATAGGTTATATTTTGAGCCATTAACAGAAGAAGATGTCTTAGAAATAATAAAAAAAGAAATGACAAAAGGAAAGTTAAAAGGCTGTATAGTTCAATATGGAGGACAAACTCCATTGAAGTTAGCTAAAGCACTTTCTGACGAAAATATTCCTATAATTGGAACGTCTCCTGATATGATAGATTTAGCGGAAGATAGGAACAGATTTCAAAAACTTTTACAGAAACTTAAGTTAAAACAACCACCAAATGGAATATGTAAATCTTCAAAAGAAGCTGTAATAATAGCAAAAAAAATAGGTTATCCTATATTAGTTCGTCCTTCTTATGTTCTAGGTGGAAGAGCTATGAAAATTATTCATAATGAAGAATCATTAACCCAATATATAAATAGTATAGTTACTTTATTTGGAGCTAACCCTATATTAATTGACAGATTTTTATCTGATGCAATAGAAGTAGATGTTGATGTAATTGCAGACAAAAATACTTCAATAGTTGCAGGCATTATGGAACATATAGAAGAAGCCGGTGTCCATTCAGGTGATTCCGCCTGTACTATTCCCCCTCATAGTCTACCAAAGACAGTAATTAAAGAAATAGAACTTCAATCTAAAACATTATCTAAAGCGCTTAATGTAGTAGGGTTAATGAATATTCAATTTGCAATCAAAGACATAGAAACAAAAAAACCTCAAATATTTATTCTTGAAGTTAACCCAAGAGCAAGTAGAACGATACCCTTTGTAGCAAAAGCAACTGGGAATCAATTCGCTGGGATTGCAGCAAGAGTTATGGCAGGAGAAAAACTATCTACTTTTAAGATCAAACCATGGCATAAGACAAAAATAATCTCAGTAAAAGAAGCTGTCTTTCCTTTTGCTAGATTTCCCGGGGTAGATTCTCTTTTAGGACCAGAAATGAAATCTACAGGTGAAGCTATGGGATTAGCTCAAACCTTTGGAGAGGCTTTTGCAAAATCTCAAATGGCAGTAGGAGCTAATTTACCTAAATCAGGGACACTTTTTATTTCTATTAAAGATACAGATAAACATAAAATATTATTATTATGCAAAAAGCTTATAGATTTAGGCTTTAATATCATTGCAACAAAAGGCACTTTTAAATATCTTGAAAAAAATGATATTAAAGCGAAAAAAATTAATAAAGTTAGTGAAGGCAGGCCACATCTAGTTGATGCTATAAAAGATGGACTTGTTCATATAATATTTAATACAACAGAGGGAGAACAATCCATTGAAGAAAGTTTCTCCTTAAGAAGAGCAGCACTATCTGCACATATACCGTATTACACCACAATTGCTGGAAGTAAAGCTGCAACTGAAGCAATAGTATCGATAAATAAAGATGAATTGACAGTAAAATCTATTCAATCTTATTAGATTTATTAATATGAGAATATAGTGTATATTTAAAATATTATGTTTAATAAAGAGGATTAAGTTTATGGACAAAGTGCCTATGACTACAAATAGTTATTCTATACTCGAAGAAGAGTTAAAAAAACTAAAATCAGAAGACAGGCCAAATATTATAAAAGCAATAGCAGAAGCTAGAGAGCATGGAGACCTATCAGAGAATGCTGAATACCATGCAGCAAAAGAGCAGCAATCTTTTATAGAAGGAAGGATACTAGAACTAGAATATAAGGTAACAAGAGCAGAAGTAATAGATACTAGTAGTATTAAATCAAATAAAATTCTCTTTGGAGCAACCATTAATTTAATTGATGAAAAAACTGAAAAAGAAATTACTTATAAAATTGTTGGGGTAGATGAAACAAATGTGGAAAAAGGTCTGATATCTGTAAGCTCTCCAGTTGCTCGTTCATTAATGGGCAAAATGCTTGGGGATATTGCCGTAGTTAATACTCCTGGTGGAAAAACTTCATATGAAATTTTAAATATTCAATATATATAATGGATTACAAAAATCATGAAAATAATATATGGCTTCTATTAGATGATAGACCAGGAAATTGTTCTCAAGTACTTGGAATAGGAAAAGCTTTAGGGTTAAAAAATACTTCAAAGAAGTTTAATTATAATAAATTATCTAAACTTCCAAATTTAATATTACAAAAAACGATTAAACATATAAATATTAATGATAGAAAGCAGTTTAAACCACCATGGCCTCAGTTGATAATTGGATGCGGAAGAAAATCTGCTCCTATTGGTAGGTGGATAAAAAAAGAAAGCAATAATTATTCTAAATATATTCAAGTAATGTGGCCAGCTTTTCCTTACAGAGATTTAGATTTAATTTTTACTCCCAGTCACGATAATATTAATAACAAAAAAAATGTTATTAATATTCAAACATCACCGAACATTATTGATAAAAAATTACTATCTGAGTCTAAGGTTAAATGGAAAACTAAATTTAACCAATTAAGCCATCCTAGAGTAACAGTAATTATTGGAGGGGATACAAAATTTTATAAGCTTACTGCTAATCATATTAAAGAATTATTTATAGAAATAAAAGAAATTATAAATGATAAAGGGTCTCTTTTGATAACAACTAGCAGAAGAACTTCAAAAGAAGCTTATGAAACAATAAAAAATGAAATTAAAAAATTAAAAATTCAAAGTGAATTTTGGGACCCAAAACACAAAAAACCTAACCCTTATTATGGCTACTTATCTTATGCTGATATAATTATTGTAACAGGTGACTCTGTTTCTATTTGCTCTGAAGTATGTGCTACAGGAAAGCCTTTGTTAATATATGCTCCTAATGATATTACAATTAAAAAACATAAATTATTTCATAATTTATTAATAAAAAAAGGAATTGCCCAATATCTAAATAAGTCTAATCTAAAAAATATTAAACAATTAAAGTATCAAGCAATAAATGAATCAGAAAATATTGCAAAAATAATAAAAAAAACATATTTAAAAAATTAATAAGTGGAAAGTTAATATGCATAAAAATCATCATAAATTAATAATTTTAGGCTCCGGTCCTGCAGGTTGCACAGCAGCAATTTATGCTGCTAGAGCTGGGCTTAATCCTGTCTTAATTCGCGGTTTAGAACCTGGAGGACAACTTACCATAACAACAGACGTTGATAATTATCCTGGCTTTGAAGAGACCGTTCAAGGTCCATGGCTAATGGAACAAATGGAGAAACAAGCTCTATCAGTTGGAACTATTTTAGTTAGTGGGACAGTTATAAAATGTGATTTAAGTTCTAACCCTAAAAAATATACACTAGATAGTGGAGAAGAATATTATTCAGAGGCGTGTATAATAGCTACTGGTGCTTCAGCCAGATGGCTTAACTTGCCAACAGAAAAAAAATTTAGAGGTTTTGGAGTTAGTGCTTGTGCGACGTGTGATGGTTTTTTCTATAAAAACAAAGAAGTAATTGTAGTTGGTGGAGGAAATACTGCTGTAGAAGAAGCTTTATTTTTAACTAACTTTGCCTCTAAAGTTACTCTAATTCATAGAAAAAATAAATTAAGAGCAGAAAAAATATTACAAGATAGATTATTTAATAATAGTAAAATTACTGTTATATGGGATCATACATTAGAAGAAGTGAAAGGAGATGAATCTCCCCTAGTTGTAAAGCAAGCCATAATAAAATCTACTATTAATTCTAAATTAACCAAATTAGATGTAGATGGTATATTTATTGCTATAGGACATGATCCTAATACTAAATTATTTTTGAAACAATTACATATGGATAAAGAAAATTATATTTTAACTAAAAGTGATAGTACTCAAACAAATATTGAGGGGGTTTATGCAGCAGGAGATGTGCAAGATAAGATATATAGACAGGCAGTCACAGCTGCAGGACATGGTTGTATGGCAGCATTAGAATCTGAAAAATTTCTTTCATTAAAATCAAAACCTTTATAGGATTAATTATGGATTGGGAAAAGCTTAAAATATTCAGATATGTCGCGCAAGAGCAAAGCTTCACACATGCTGGTATAAAACTCAATTTAAGCCAATCTGCTGCTAGTAGACAAATAAAAAAACTCGAGGAAGAAATAGGGATTATGCTATTTCATAGGCATGCTAGAGGGCTATTACTTACAGCACAGGGAGAAACATTATTAAAATATGCAAATGAAGTATTTGAAAAAATATCATCTGCAGAGAATTCATTGACTATAAATAAAGAACAACCTCAAGGCTCGCTGAGAGTCACTACTACTGTTGCATTTGGTTCTGTTTGGCTGACTTCACATATAGACGAATTTTTAGATAAATATCCAGAAATATCTCTTACATTAATTGTTGGTGATACTGAACTAGATCTTGGAATGAGAGAAGCAGATATAGCTATTAGACTATCTCCACCGAGGCAACCTGACTTAATTCAACGACATCTTTTTACGGGGCATATGGGTATATTTGCGTCTCATGAGTATATTAAAAAAAATGGTTCTCCAAACTCAGTTAAAGAACTTCTTAATCATAAAATAGTTAGTTATGGAGATTCCACTAATATACCTTTTCCTGGAACTAATTGGCTGACTGGCATGCTTTCAAAGCTAGATGCAAATTTTCAACCCGTATTTTCTATAAATAATATTGTTGGAATGATAAGAGCTGTTGAAAGTGGTATTGGTATAGCTGCTCTTCCAACTGTTATGGTTAAAGAAATTAGCTCATGCACACAAATCCTACAGGATATAGAAGGTCCTCCTATAGAAGCATTTTTTGTTTATCCATCTGAGTTAAGAGCTACTAGAAGAGTAACAGCTTTTAGAGACTTTATTTTGGAAAAAGTTAAAAATTTTGAATTTTAATAACTTACCTGTATAGCAAATCGGACTTATTCATATCTTTATATAAAGAAGCAACCCATTTGCCATAACCGTTATAAATTTCCGTTGGATACATTCTATTAGTACCTATATCTTTATCTTGCTCTTGACTCCAACGAGGATGACTAACTTCTGGGTTAACATTTGCCCAAAAGCCATATTCTTTAGGTTGAAGTTCTTCCCAAAATGTTTTAGGTCTTTCAGACACAAATTCAAATGAAACTATAGCTTTTATAGATTTAAAACCATACTTCCAAGGAACTACTAACCTTAGTGGAGATCCATTTTGATTTGGCAAAGGTTTTCCATAAACACCTGTAGCAATAAATGTCAGATCATTCATTGCTTCATCAATTGTTATCACTTCTGTATAAGGCCAAGGATACCAGTCTTGCTTTTGTGTTCTTGCAATATCTGGATCTAAAAAAGTCTTCATTACTAAAAATTTTGCAGTAGATTTAGGTTGAGCCATTTTTATGATAGATTTTAATGGAAAACCACTCCAAGGAACCACCATTGACCATCTTTCAACGCATCTTAATTTATATACTCTTTCTTCTAAGCTTACTTTTTTTAGCAAATCATCAAAATCTATTTCAAATTCATTATCAATTAATCCTTTAAAACTAATATTCCAAGGACTTGTAATTAGCTTACTTGCACCTCTTTTAATATTTTTTGTAGTACCAAATTCAAAATAATTATTATAACTTGTAACTTCTTTTTCAGTAGTAAGTTTTCTAGCACCTCCTTTTATATCAAACTCTTCTATATTAAACTCTTTATTTTGATCTACTGGATATAAATCATTTCTAGGATTAGATTTTTCTACTGCTAAAGCATTTTGCATAATTATATTTGAAGATATAGCAGCAAAACCCATACTTTTTAATATAGACCTTCTATTTAAAAAGGTTTTTTCAGGAGTAATATTTTTATATATATTCCACTCTTTATTATTTTTAATTAACATATATTTTCCTCAAATAAATTTTTATTCACTTGGCTTAATCCAAACTGCTGTATCATGAAATGCTGCCCCTCCATTTGGAGGAACAGGATCAGATCCTACTAAAGTATTTATACCATTATTTCCAACAAAAGCTTCATTAGGCCATACACCTTCAACAATGATTACCCCTTCTTGCATTCCATCAAATTCTTCAACATTGATAATTACTTTTCCTCTATTATTACCTAATACTACTAATTCATCATCTTGTAGACCTAATTTTTTTATATCTTTAGAATGAATTTTAGCTTTAGGCTTAACTTCACTTTTTTTAGAAGAGCTAGTTTCAGTAAACGAACTATTCAAATAATTGTGAGCTGGTGCAGTTACCAATTTAAAAGGAAAACCTTTTGAAGTATTTTCTGTTGTATTCATATAATCAGGGTACTCTGGCATATTATGATAATCAGGTCCCACTTCACTCCAATCAGGCTTAAAATGGAATTTTTTATCCTTATGACCAAAACCATCAATAAAATGTGAAGTATTAAAATCTGGCTGAACATCTTTCCAACCATTTTTTTCTAACTCTACTAATGAGCCATGATTAGAAGAATTTAAAGTATAGTCTATTATTTCTCTCTCTGTCATATTGAAGCCTTCATGCTTTGCTCCTAATCTTTTTGCAAGCGCTACTAAAACCGCATGATTTGATTTAGACTCCCCTATTGGATCAATTAATTTAGGACCATAAGTTATATGTTGATGTCCACCAGCAATATAAAGATCATCATGTTCTACAAAAGTAGTAGCAGGCAAGACTATATCAGCATATTTTGCTGTTTCCGTCATAAATTGTTCATGTACGCAAACAAAAAGATTTTCTCTAGAAAAACCTTCTCTAACTAATAAACTTTCAGGAGCTACTACTAAAGGATTAGTATTTTGAATAATTAATGAGTAAACATTTCCTCCTCCCATTAAAGCATTACTGTCTCCTGTTAAAATACTACCTATTCTTGATTGATCTAACATTCTAATATTTGGATCTATTACATCTAAACCTTCTATTAAAGTCTTATCTATTTTATAGATATCAGCATTATTATAAAATGCTCCCCCTCCTTCATATAGCCATTTTCCACATACTGCAGATAATGAAACTGCTGCATGCATTGCAGATGCACCATTTCTTTGACGGGTAAAACCATACCCCATTCTTGAATACAACCTTTTTGTTGTTCCAAATATTTTGGCAAATTCTTCGATTTCTCTTAAAGATAGGCCTGTTATTTTAGAGCCCCATTCAGGCGTATATTTTTTTACATGTTTTTCTAAACCTTCAGGGTCGTCAGTATATTTATCCATATATTCTTTATCTGCATAATTATCACGAAACAAAATATGCATTATTGAACAAGCTAAGGCGCCATCTGTTCCTGGTTTAATTGGATAATAAAAGTCCGCAACTTTTGCGCTACGAGTTTTATAAGGATCTACAACTATTAATTTAGCATTCCTATCTTTTCTCGCTTTTTGGATATGTTTCATAACATTTACTTGCGTAGAAGCTGGGTTACAACCCCAGACTAATATAACATCAGCTAAAGCCATTTCTCGTGGATCAGGGCCCTTAAGAGCACCTACTCCTGCTTTAAATCCACTAGCTGTAATCGTAGAACATATTGTAGAATGTTGACCAGAATATTTCATTTCGTGTCTTAAACGATTTATTCCATCTCTTTGAACTAGCCCCATAGTTCCTGCATAAAAATAAGGCCAAATAGATTCTGTACCATGCTTTTGAGCAGTTGAAATAAAGTTTTCTGCAACAATATCTAAGGCTTGTTCCCACTCTATTTCTTTAAAATTATTAGATCCCTTTTCTCCTGACCTCATTAAAGGTTTTGTAAGCCTATCTGGATGATGAGTCCTCTCAGCGTAGCGACTAACTTTTGCACACACGACACCGGAAGTATAGGTGTTTTTTGATGCTCCTTTTACCTTATATATGTTCTTATCATCATGCATAATCTCTAATGCACAAGTACTTGGACAATCATGAGGACATGCGCTAATTGATATATTGTTCTGTGTTTCCTGCTTCACTATAATAACCAATAATTTTAATTAACTAATGATCCTATTATGCATAGTATTTTTTATAAAAATACAAAATATTAACTTAATTGATCACATGCTTTTTTAATTCTATTACAAGCTTCTTCTAAAAGAGCATCCGAAGTTGCATAAGAAATTCTAAAAAAAGGATCAGCTCCAAAAGCACTTCCTGGAACTACTGCAACACCTTGAGACTCTAATAAATAAGAAGAGAAATCAATTGAGTTATTAATTACCTCTCCTGAATTTGTCTTTTTTCCAATTAGTCCTGAACAAGTAGGATAAACATAAAATGCTCCGGTTGGTTTCAAACAAGTGATACCTTCACAATTATTTAGCATTTCTACAACCATATCTCTTCTTATTTTAAATTTTGTGTTTCTTTCTTTCAAAAAGTCTTCTGGACCTTCTAATGCAGCCAATGCTGCAGCTTGACTTATAGAAGATGGGTTGGATGTAGATTGTGATTGTAATTTTGCCATTGCTTTAATTAATTCTTTTGGCCCACCTGCATAACCAATTCTCCAGCCTGTCATAGCATATGCCTTAGATACCCCATTAACTGTTAAAGTTCTGTTTTTAAGTTCAGGAACAACTTCTGCTATTGTATAAAACTTATTATTATCATAAATAATCTTTTCATAAATATCATCTGACATTATAAATATATTTTCGTAACTCAATAATAATTCACCTATACTTTTTAATTCTTCTTTTGTGTAAGAAGACCCTGTAGGATTAGAAGGAGAGTTAATAATCACCCATTTTGTTTTAGTAGTAATTTTATTTTTTATATCTTCTGCTATAATTTTGAAATTATTTTCCTCTGTTCCATTTACGATAACTGGAATTCCACCTGCTAAAGCAACCATATCTGGATAAGAAACCCAATATGGAGCTGGAATAATAACTTCATCTCCAGGATTAATTGAAGATAATAAAGCATTAAATAATACCTGTTTTCCACCTACTGAGACAATTATTTCATCAAGATTGTACTTAATATTATTATCTCTTTGAAACTTATTCACTACTGCCTGTTTTAAAGCAGGAGTTCCATCGACAGCTGTATATTTTGTTTGTCCTTCTTGTATTGCTTGAATTGCTGCAAGTTTAATATGCTCTGGTGTATCAAAGTCTGGCTCACCTGCACCAAGACCTATTACATCCTTACCTGCTGCTTTTAATTCTGCTGCAAGTTTACTTACTGCCATAGTTGGAGAAGGTTTTATTAGGGACATTCTTTCTGCTATTAAATTTACTTTATCGATCATTATCAGTTCTTTCGGCTATTTGATGTTTAATAAATAAAAATTTTAATTTATAAATATATTTATATGTCTAAATTCAATAAAAATGTAAATATAATAACATAATAATTTATTAAAGGGGTTTATTTTGACTAAATATATGATTTCAGAAAATATGAATAATTTAGGAACAGAAAATGCCTTTGTTGTATTAGCAAGAGCAGCTGAATTAGAACGCCAAGGACACGAAGTAATTAATTTGGGAATAGGACAACCTGATTTTAAAACAGCTGATCATATTGTTGAAGCAGCTATTAAAGCACTTAAAGATGGTCATCACGGATATACACCTGGCAATGGTATATTAGAACTGCGAGAATCTGTAGCAGCAGATATTAACAAAAGACATAATATTGAAATTAATCCAGATCAAGTTGTAATTGTACCTGGAGGGAAAGTCACTATGTGGCATTGTATGTTAATGTTTGGAGGAAAAGGTAAAGAAATTCTTTATCCTAACCCAGGCTTTCCAATTTATGAAAGTGCTATAAAGTTTTCAGGAGCAAAGGCAGTAGCAATACCATTACTAGAAAATACAAACTTTTCTTTTAATTTAGAAGAAACACTATCTTTAATTAATAAAAATACTAGTTTAGTTATTATTAATTCTCCTGCAAACCCTACAGGAGGACTCATAAAAAAAGAACTACTAGACCAACTAGTGAAAAAATTAGAAGAGTTTCCTAATGTATGTATTTTATCTGATGAGATATACTCACATATTGTATATGAGAACAAATTTTATTCAATGTTAAATTACCAATCTATATTAGATAGATTAATTATTTTAGATGGATGGTCTAAGACCTATGCAATGACAGGATGGAGAATAGGTTATGGAATTTGGCCTTTACACCTAGCTGAGAAAGCTACTAGGTTAAATATAAACTCTGTTTCTTGCACAAATGCAGCGACTCAATATGCTGCAATAGCAGCCTTAGATGGCCCTCAAGATCAAGTTAAGGACATGATTAATCAATTTAAAACACGAAGAGACCTTATAGTAGAAAAAACCAATCTAATACCTGGAATGAGCTCACAAATGCCACAAGGTGCATTTTATACTATGCCTAATATTACAAAAACGAAATTAACTTCTAGAGAAATGGAACACCTTTTATTAGAAGAATTGAAAATAGCAACAGTAGCAGGTACAAGCTTTGGAGAATACGGAGAAGGTTATATAAGATTTTCTTATGCTAACTCTGAATTAAATATCAATAAAGCCTTAAATCGTATCTACGAATATGCTGTTAATAATAATTGGGGTTAACTTATTTAATTAAATATAAAAAAATGGAAAAATCAAAAAAACTAACAATATTATCAAATTACTCTCCTGCGGGTGATCAACCTAATGCCATAAAAACATTATGTGAAGGACTAAAAAGTAAAAAATTTAATCAAGTTCTCCTAGGTGTGACTGGTTCAGGAAAAACCTTTACTATGGCAAAAACTATTGAAGAATTGCAAAGACCAGCTCTTATTTTGGCTCCAAATAAAACATTAGCCGCTCAATTATATGGAGAAATGAAAATATTATTTCCTAATAATGCAGTTGAATATTTTGTTTCTTATTATGATTATTATCAACCCGAAGCATATGTAGCTAGATCAAATACATTTATTGAAAAAGATGCTTCTATTAATGAACAAATAGATAGGATGAGACATTCCACTACGCGTTCTTTATTTGAAAGAAAAGATGTTATAATAGTAGCTAGTGTTTCTTGTATATATGGAATTGGACCTGTTGAAAATTATTCAAAAATGATTTTAAACATTAGCATACAAGATTACATAGATAGAATTGACTTAATTAAAACACTAGTATCCCTTCGATATAAACGAAATGATCATAATTTTAACAGAGGAAATTTTAGAGTATTAGGAGATGTAATAGAAGTTTTTCCATCACATTTAGAAGATAAAGCTTGGAGAATAGACCTGTTTGGAGAAGAAGTAGATTCAATTACGGAGTTTGATCCATTAACGGGCCATAAACTAAATAATCTTGAAAATATTAAAATTTATGCAAATAGCCATTATATAACTAATAAACCAACTTTAGATCAAGCAATCATAAAAATTAAAACCGACTTAGAAATTAGAATTAAAGAATTTAAGGTTGAGGGAAAATTAATTGAAGCACAAAGAATTGAAGAAAGAACTAATTTTGATATAGAAATGATGGAAATATCTGGTACTTGCTCCGGTATAGAAAACTATTCTAGATATCTAACAGGTAGATTACCAGGAAAAGCTCCGCCTACATTATTTGAGTACCTTCCTAATGACACAATATTATTTGTAGATGAAAGTCACGTTACAATTCCTCAAATAAATGGTATGTACAAGGGAGATTTTAGTAGAAAATCTAATTTATCTGAATTTGGATTTAGACTACCTAGCTGCAAAGATAATAGACCTCTTAAATTTGAAGAATGGGATAAAATGAGACCTGAAACTGTTTTTGTTTCTGCTACTCCGAGTGATTGGGAAATGAATCAGACTTATGGAGAGTTTGTTGAACAAGTTATACGACCTACCGGTTTAATTGACCCGATTTGTAAAGTAAAACCTGCTACTAGCCAAATAGACGATATAATTGGTGAATGTAAAAAAACAGTTAAAGAAGGCTATAGATGCTTAATCACAGTCCTTACAAAAAAGATGGCAGAAGATTTAACAGAATATATGAATGACTTGGGCCTTAAAGTTCAATATATGCATTCTGATATTGACACACTAGAAAGAATTGAAATTATTCAAGATTTAAGAAAAGGTAATTATGATATATTAATAGGTATAAATTTATTGAGAGAAGGGCTAGATATACCAGAATGTGCTTTAGTAGCAATTTGTGATGCAGATAAAGAAGGGTTTTTGCGCTCACATAGATCCTTAATCCAAACCATTGGAAGAGCTGCAAGAAATATTAATGGCAAAGTTATCTTATACGCTGATAAAATGACAAATTCTATAAAAACAGCCCTACAGGAAACTGAAAGAAGAAGAAAAAAACAAATTGCATGGAACAAAGAAAATAATATAGAACCAAAATCTATTATTAAAAATATTAATAGTATTATAGAATTAGATGTAAAGAAAGATAGTAATGAAGAGGACTCTATATTAAAAAATTCCAAACATAATATTAACAAATATATGAAAGAACTTAAGAAAGAGATGTTAGAGGCTGCCTCGGAATTAAAATTTGAACGGGCAGCAGAAATTAGAGATGAGATAAAGAAGATAGAAAACAAAGAGTTAGGTTTAAATTAATTAAACTTCTAATAGAAAAGAGAGTAATAATTGAATAAAAAAAAAAATAATGTTTTAATAACTGGAGCAGGGAAAAGAATTGGAGCATCAATTGCAGAATCATTAGCTGCTGATAATTGGAACATTGCTCTTCATTATAATACCTCTGAAAAAGAAACCTATAAATTATCTAGTCAATTAGAAAAAAAGTTTAACATAAAAACTATTTGTGTTAAAGCTGATTTATCTGATTTATCACAAGTAAAAAATATTATTACCACTGCATCAGAAAAACTAGGAAATATAAATTGTTTGATTAATAATGCAGCAAGTTTTGAATATGACTCTATTAGTTCCTTATCTTCTGATAGTTGGGACTTACATATTAACACTAATATCCGAGCTCCATTATTTTTAAGCCAGAGTTTTGTCAAAAATATTTCTAAAAAGTCTAAAGGAAATATTATTAATATAATAGACCAAAGAGTATGGAACTTAACTCCACACTTTATGACATATACTCTATCAAAAACTGCTTTATGGACACTAACTCAAACTTTAGCATTATCTCTTAGTCCAAATATTAGAGTTAATGCTATTGGACCAGGACCAACTATTAAAAGTAAAATGCAAACTGATGAAGAATTTAAGAAACAATATAAAAGAATGCCATTGTCAGTTCCAACTAGCTTAAGAGAAATTAATCAATTTATAAATTTAATACTTAATAGCCCTTCATTAACTGGACAAATGATAGCTCTAGATGGTGGGCAGCACTTAGGATGGGCACAAACAGCTAAAAATAAGTATAAGGAAGACTAGCTATGAACAATATACAAAGATGTATTACAGTCAGTAATTTCGAAACACTAATTTCATTAGGTGTTTATCCTAAAGAACAAAAAAAACCCCAAAAAGTTATAATTAATGTTACTTTAGAAGTGGCAGCTAATATTCATAATGATAATATTAAAAATGTTTTATCCTACGAAGAAATTCTCTTAATTATAAAACAAGTATCTAAAAGTAAACATAAATTTCTAGCTGAAACAGTTGCAGAAGATATCGCTATAAAATGCTTGGAGTTAGATACTGCAAAAGCAGTTCATGTTACATTGAAAAAACCAGATATAATAGAAGGTAAAACTGAAGTAGGAGTAGAAATTAAATTTAAAAAATAAATAATTAATTTAAATATTAAATTACAAATAATTGCCTAAATTATTGTTTTTGATGTTTTTTTTCAACAAAAATATGGAATTAATTTATTTCTTTACGTTTTATATCAAATTTTATTAATATTTAATATTTTTTTAATAAAAATTTAATATAAAATGGCGGATTACTAGTAATCTCATGCAAATGCTTAAAAAATAAGCAATTTAAACAACTTCCCTTAATTATATAGATATATTGCATTAAATAAGCAGGATATCCACTTGCTTATCCACAGATTCGGTGGATACTTTTTTGGCCCCAGTTTTCCAGTATTTTTAACTTAAAAAAAAGTTATTTATAAAAATAAATAGTCAATACAAAATAATCATTTCTCTTATAAAAATTTATTTATTATAATGAATAAGTGTCATTAAAAATAAGGGTTTATTTTGAAACAAATTTCAAATTTTGTAAGGGGAGCTAAGGTAGTAAAAGACTATTCATGTAAAGTTACTAATGAACCTGGAGTCTACTTTATGTATAATATAGATAAAACTATTTTATATATAGGAAAAGCAAAAAACCTTAATAAAAGAATTAGTTCTTATTCTAAACCATCTAATATGTCACTTAGAATTCAAAGAATGGTTTCACAAATATTTTCAATTGATTTAATAACAACGGAACATGAGGCATCTGCTCTTTTATTAGAAGCAAATATGATAAAAAAGCACAAACCAAAATTTAATATTTTATTGCGTGATGACAAGTCTTATCCATACATATTGTTAAGAAATGACCATAACTGGCAACAAATCATTAAAGCTAGAGGAAATAAAGTCAAGAATAAAGGGGATTATTTTGGACCTTTTGCATCTGTTGATGCAGTACATAAAACATTAAATGCTATGCAAAGAGCTTTTCCTTTAAGGACATGTAGTGATTTTGAAATAAAAAATAGAAACAGGCCCTGCATGCAATATCAAATAAAAAGATGCTCTGCTCCTTGTGCTAATTTAATAAATAAAGCTGATTATTCTAAAATTGTTATAGATGCTAAATTATTTTTATTAGGAAAAAATAATAATTTACAGCCAAAATTAGAAAAAAGTATGGAAATAGCTTCAAAAAAATTCAACTATGAAGAAGCTGCAGTTCTAAGAGACAGAATTAGAGCATTAAACTTTATACAAAAAGCCGAAGGTGCCGATTTAAGAAATATTAAAGATGCAGATGTTTTTTCTATTACTCATTTAAAAAATAATATAGTTAACAAAAATAATATTTACTTTGCTATTCAAGTTTTTTTCTATAGGTCTGGAAAGAATTTTGGAAGCAGAACTCATTATTTAAACTATGCAGAAAATGATAATCTTAATTCAATCTTAGGAAGCTTTATTCCTCAATTTTATGTAAGTCAAATACCGCCACCTTCTATTTTAGTTAGCCACCTGCCCGATAACAAAACCTTAATTGAAAAAGCCTTTTATTTAAAACATCAAAGAAAAACTAGAATTATATGTCCTCAAAAAGGTGAGAATAAAACAGCAGTTACTTTAGGTTTAAATAAAGCTAAACAAGCTATTGCTAAAAAATTAGCTGAGTATAGTAGTCATGCCAATATTTTGAAAGAATTAAAAAAAACTCTTTATCTATATAAAACTCCAATAAGAATAGAAATATATGATAACTCTCATTTCAGCGGGTCAAACATGATTGGGGTTATGGTTGTAGCGGGTAATACTGGTTTTATAAAAAATCAATATAGAAAATTTAATATCAAGAATAATATTAATAATTTCAAAGCAGGAGATGACTATGGAATGATGGAAGAAGTCTTTACTAGAAGATTCAATAAAATTAGAGAAAATTCAAAAAATATAAATTTTCCTAAGCCTGATTTAATAATAATAGATGGGGGAAAAGGACAAGTTACTGTGGCTTGTAAAGTTTTAAAAGGTTTAAATATTGAAAATATAACTGTAATTGGTGTTTCAAAAGGAAAGCAAAGAAATGCAGGAAATGAAAAAATTCATTTTGCGCCTCTTGAAGAATACCTTCCAAAGACTAATAAAAATATAAATTTTAGTAATCCTCTAATATTAGATAAAAATGATCCTATCCTATATTATCTTCAAAGATTAAGGGATGAAGCTCATAGATTTGCTATTTCATCTCAAAGAAATAAGCAAAAATCTTTAATAAATAAGTCTATATTAAGTGAAATACCAAGTATTGGAGCAAAAAGAAAAAAAATATTACTAATGCACTTTAGCTCAATAAAGCATATTTCAGAAGCACCTTTAAATGAACTTAATAAAATTAGTGGTATAAGCTTGAAATCTGCCGAAGAAATTTATAATTTTTTTCAAAGTATTAAAAATTAATTACTATATAGTTGTATTTATCATTCTTAATAATATAAATTACAAATTATGATAAAATTAAAAAATATTCCAAACATACTTACTATAAGCAGGCTTCTATGCTGTCCTATTTGGCTTCTATTATTTTATTTTGATTTATATATTTATAGCTTATTACTTATATTTTATTCAGGTATTAGTGATTTTTTAGACGGTTTTCTTGCAAGAAAATTTAATGCAACCAGCATTATTGGAAAAGCACTAGACCCTATAGCTGATAAAATATTTACTTCAACTGTACTCATCACATTTATTACTGATTCTAGGGCGAATTTTATAGTAGTATCAGCAATTATCATGAGAGAATTAATTATATCGGGGTTAAGAGAAACTTTATCTAATTACAATAAATCCAATTCACTAGAGGTAACTTTTTTATCTAAAATAAAAACTACTTCTCAATTTTTAACTATATTTATACTCGCAATAGTTCCATTAAATATCTCGTTTTCAAATACTATTTATAATGTTGGTACTATATTTTTATATATAACTGCTATTTTAACTGTCTATACAGGATATAACTATGTTATTATAAGTATTAATGAATTCAAAAAAATTGAGAGTGAATAGAATGCATATTAAATATTTTTCTTGGGTAAGAGATCAAATTGGAGTTGAATCTGAAAATATAACTATCAGTAATGAAATTACTAACGTCAATGATTTATTAAAACACTTAAAAAATCAAAGTGAAAATCATAGTAAGGCGCTTAATGATATATCTGTTATTCGTTGCGCCGTTAATATGGAAGTTGTTGATTTAGAATTTTCTATTAATGATAATGATGAAGTTGCTTTATTTCCTCCCATGACAGGCGGTTAAGTTTATGATTAAAGTTCAAAAAAGTGATTTTGATATAAGTTTGGAAATAAAAAAAATTACTGCGAACAATAAAAATATAGGCGGTGTAGGATCATTTATTGGAATTGTTCGAGATAATGATGAGAAAAAACTCAAGTCTATGACACTAGAACACTATCCTATAATGACAGAAAACATGTTAGAAAAGATTAATTCGGAAGCTAAAACTAGATGGAAACTGATTGATAGTATAATTATACATAGATATGGCAAACTATATCCTGGTGATCAAATAGTATTAGTAGCTACTTTCTCTCAACACAGAAAAGATGCTCTGGAAGCTTGTCAGTTTTTAATAGACTGGCTAAAAACAAAAGCTCCTTTTTGGAAACTTGAGTCAACTAATAATGGAGATAACTGGGTAAAAGAAAAAATTAGTGATTTAGCAGCAGCAAAAAAATGGTAATTATGTAATAATTTGACCAGTAGCTTTATTATATTCTTTAATTAATAACTTACATATTACATCAGGTTTAAAAGTATATTCTCCAATTTGACTTATAGGAGTAATTTCAGCAGCAGTTCCAGTACAAAACACTTCATTAGCCTGAGCAAGCTCTTCTAATTTAATATGTCTTTCAACTAATTTAATGTCTTGCTCGGCTGCAATTTTTATTACTTCCTGTCTTGTAATACCATTTAAGAAGCAATCAGCTTTAGGCGTATGTATCTCATTATTAATAACTAAAAATATATTTGCGCTAGTAGTTTCTGCAATGAATCCTCTATAATCTAGCATAAGCGCATCTTCACAACCATTTAATTCAGCTGCATGCTTTGCCAAAGTACAGATCATATATAATCCAGCTGATTTTGTAGAAACAGGTGCCGTGTCTGGAGCAGGTCTTTTCCATTTAGACAATTCTAATTTAATGCCTTTTAATCTAGCCTCTTGTGTATAGTAACTCGGCCATTCCCATGCAGCTACCGCTAAATGAATAGTGTTTTTCTGGGCACTAATCCCCATCATTTCGCTTCCTCTCCATGAAACTGGCCTAATATAGCCATTCTTAATATTATTTGCTTCTAGAACAGTTTTTCTGATATTACATATTTCTTCAATACTATATGGAATTTCAAAACCTAAAGTATTAGCTGAATGATGCAACCTTTTAGTATGTTCTATTTCTCTAAAAACTTTTCCTTCATAGCACCTTTCTCCTTCAAATACTGAAGATGCGTAATGTAGCCCATGTGTTAAAACATGAATATTTGCTTCCTTCCAATCAACTAATTCTCCATCGAACCATATAAAACCTTCATTTTGACTAAAGTCTTCCATACTTACCTCCGCAGAATTAGAATAAAAATAAATTTTAGATTATTCTTTGTTATGTATTTTTTCAATATAAACATTAAAAAATTTTCTTCTTTATAGTTATTTTTAATAAAAAAAACTATTCTTTTATATAAATGTTAACAAAATATATTCTAACTTATTAAATTAAACTAGAATAAAAGTATTCTATGAATTAAATTTAGAGACTTATAATGGAAATTAAAGATAAAAATATAGATATAACTCCTCATGTTTTGGTTATAGATGATGATAAACGCCTAAACAACTTGTTAGAAAAATTTTTAAAAGATAATAATCATTTCGTAGATACATCTCAAAATGCAAAGTCAGCAAGAAAAAAAATTAGTATAGTTGCCTATGATATTATCATCCTTGATATAATGATGCCTGGTGAGAGTGGACTAGAACTACTAAAATTTATTAGGGAAAATTACAATACTCCGGTTCTTATGCTTTCTGCTATGAAAGATACTCAACATAGAATTCTAGGTTTTGAAAGAGGAGCAGATGACTATTTGGGGAAACCTTTTGAACCTAAGGAATTACTTCTTAGAATTAAGGCTATATTGCGCAGAACTGAAGAAAATAAATTAATACCAGTTCTAAAAAAAAATATAATAAAGTTTGGCAATATAATTTATGATCCTATTTTAGCTATTGTATGGAGAAATAATCAAAAAATAATTTTAACATCTAAAGAGAATGAACTATTAAAGATCTTAGTCAAAGGTAATGGTAAAACTATTGATAGGTATGTTTTAATTAAAAATTTAAACCTGGAATCTAGAGGAATTGATATTACAATTAGCAGGTTAAGAAAAAAAATAGAAAACAACCCTAAAAGACCTATTAATATTTTAACAATTAGGGGTGAAGGTTATGCCTTACTCCAGGAATAATTGGAAAAAAAATGAGACTTAGAGATGTAATGCCAAAAAGCTTGTTTGGAAGATCTTTATTTATAGTAGGACTTCCTCTTATATTTCTTCAGTTATTTGTGGGTTATTTTTTCTTTGAGAGGCATTGGGATGATGTAGGTAGAAGATTAGTTCTTTCAGTAGCAGGAGAAATTGCATTAATTTCTGAACAAATTATAGAAGCTAATAGTGAAGATTTAGAAAAAAAAATATTTAATGATTCAAATAAATATTTTGGTGCAAAATTAAAAATTATTCCTGATTCTAATCTTTCTAGAAAAGAATTAATACATCCTATAAAATCTAGACTAGATAAAGCTTTATCAAAGTCTCTAAAAGAAAGAATTAAATTTCCTCATACATTTAATACTAACCAAAAAATTAATAAAGTTACTATCTTAGTTCAACTTCCAAATAAAGTATTAACAGCAGAAATTTCTAAAAAAAGACTTTATAGCTCTACTACTTATATTTTTATTGCCGTGATGATTTTATCGTCATTTTTTTTACTTGGACTCGCAATATTTTTTCTAAGAGGTCAAATTAGTCCTTTAAAAGAGCTATCAAATGCAGCAGATGCATTTGGTAAAGGAGATACATTTTTTTCTTTAAAACCAAGAGGTGCAGATGAAGTCCGACATGTTACGCATGCGTTTTTAGATATGAGAGAAAGAATAAGACTTCATATTGAACAAAGAACCGACATGTTAGCTGGGGTAAGTCATGACTTAAGAACACCTCTTACAAGAATGAAGCTTCAAATAGAAATGCTTTCAAAAAAAGAAGATAAAGCTGGGTTAAAAGAAGACGTAAACCAAATGGAGCAAATGATTGAAGTCTATTTATCTTTTATAAAAGAAAAAGAAGTCGTATCAAGAGTAAAAACAGATATTTCAAGCTTAATTGGTAATATAATATTAGATGCAAAAAGAAATGGAGATATAATTACACCTAAAATTATAGAAACAGTAGATGCAAAAGTAAGAGTAAGTGACCTTAGAAGGGCGATAACTAATTTAACTTCGAATGCATGTAGAGAAAGTAATAGGATTGAAATATCTCTTATAAAGAAAGAAAAAAATGCTAATATAATTATAGATGATAATGGCCCAGGAATAGATGAAAAAGATTACTCATCTGTATTTAAAGCCTTTTATAGAATAGAAAATTCTCGAAACTTGTCTACAGGTGGACTAGGTCTAGGCCTAACAATTGCAAGAGATATTGCTAGAAGTCATGGAGGAGAAATCAAGTTGAAAAAATCTCCACTAGGAGGCCTAAGAGCCATCCTTTTAATTCCTATTAACTAATCTATAGAATAATGCTTTGGATTTTTTCAGCAAAAGATAACCTTTTATCTATCTTTGCCATAAGACCACTATCATCCTTTATTTCGCCTTTATTCCATTCCCTAAGAGTTAATACCCAAATTAAAGATAATGCTTTTTTTTTCATTAACCCTAAACTACCTTTATCAGATATTCCTGAATAAAATAATATTAATTCCATACTTTTCATAATTCTATTAATACTATAACTAGACTCTAAAAAACTACTTCTAGACAACTTTATTAAAGATCTAATCTCTTTATTTTTAGACTTCAAAACATCAAACCTACACAACATTAATTCCAATATTCTCTCTCTTTTAGTAACTTCTTGTAATTCTTTTATGGTTATATCCTTAACCATTTCTATATTTATATTCTGAGACCACAAATCTAATAAATCTTTTTTAGAACTACAAACTGATAAAATTTCTTCTAATGGTTTTTTAGATTGTTTTGATAAAAAATTAATATCTATATTATGCCAATTGTTTGAGAGCAATTCTTTTATCGCAATATTTATTAAAACATTTTCTAAATCTTTATTATGCATTTTATCACCATAAATTAATAATACTAATAAAATACTTTTTTATAGGAAAGTATCAAGTTAACTATTTTTATTTAATTATGAGGATAACTTAATAGATTTTTGTAAAGCAGCATTAACAGCTTTATTTAATAGTTTATAAAATGAGTTATTTTTATTTAATACTTTAAGGGCAGCTTCAGTTGTACCACCTGGACTAGTAACATTCTGACGTAAAACTTCAGGAGTCTGCTCTGAGGAGGATGCTAGATAACTTGAACCTAGTAAAGTCTGCTTTACTAAGACAGTAGCAGTTTTTTTATCTAAGCCAAAATCAACGGCTGATTTAATTAATTCTTCAATAAAAAGAAAGACATAGGCAGGCCCACTTCCAGAAATAGCAGTAACAATATCCATCTTACTCTCAGATTTCAATATAATTGCTATGCCTACGGAAGAAAATAATGATTTAGCAATATCAATATTGATAGATGTGGTCTTCTTGCAGGGAAAAATAGCCGTTACTCCCTTTCCACAACTAGCTGGTGTATTTGGCATAGCTCTGATTATTGAAGTAGCACTTCCTAATATATTTTTATAAAAACTTATTTTTTTTCCTGCGACTATAGAAATAATAAAAATATTATTAATCATAATTTTCTTAAGGTTAGTAAGAACTTCTTTTGCAAGTTGTGGTTTTACTGCAAGCAAGACTATATTTATTTTTAATTTAGTAAAATTTATTTCTAATAAACTATTAAATACTTTTATACCTTTTTCCTCTAGGTGCTTTTTTTGCAGGATATCAGGCTCTACTATAAACAAACTTTCTTTTTTGATTATGTTTTTACTTAAAACTCCATCTAAAATGGCAGAACCCATTTTTCCACAACCAACAAAAAGAATACGAATTTTAGGCACGAAACAAACTAAGCCTCACCTTTTATTTCTAATAACGAAGCCTCTATAGCCTGCCTAGGTGTTTTATTTCCCCATAATAGAAATTGAAATGTTGGATAATATTTATCACAATCTTCTAAAGAAGAAGATAAAATATAATCTATTTTTTCGGGGGTAATTGATGAATAATCAAAACTTATTAAAGAATTCCTGTACATAATCCATCCATCTTCTGTCCATAATTCAAAATGTCCCGCACTTAAGTTAAGATTAATTTTATTTATAAGCGAGTATATCGATAAATATTTATTATTAGGCACCTTAATATTATAAGTCCATGTATACTGAAGTAAATGGCAATCCTGACTCCAAGCTAAGGTTAACTGATAATCACACCACTCACCCCCAACTTCAACATATAAAGTATCATTATCCGTTCTATTATATGACCAGTCATTTGAAACAACAACATCTTCTATTAAATCCAGAGGATTAAAATTATTATTTGAAAGGCTTGATAAATTAGCTCTCATAAGGATCCTTTGCATACTAAATGTAGTATATATTTTATAATACTATCTACATAGAGTATATTACAAAAGGTGAAGAAAAGTAAAAATCAAAGATTATACTTAAATAAATAAATTAAATTATCTAATATAAACAATAGCTTATAAAATATTATATGAAAAAAAATAAATTTGATATTATAAAATAATTAAGAATTTTTTTAACTAATTGAGAATCAGTAATATAAAAGAATGAAAATTATGATTTATTTTTACTCATAAGTGCAATTTTTTTATCAAGTAAACTAATTTTTTTTGCTAACTTCTCATTTTCAATTCTAGCCTTTTCTGCCATTTCCTTAATAATTAAGAATTCACTTTTATTAACTAGTTCTAACTTAAATATAACTTTTTCGACTCTATCCTTAATTATTTCTTCAATTTCATCTTTTAAAACTCCAAAAACTGAACTAGCTCCACCCAATAATTTAGTAATATCTTCTTTAAAAAATTCTTTTTTTGACATTATATATCCCTAAATTTTTATTTTAATAAAATTACTTATTTTGATATTAGTCTTATATATCTTTAGTATAATTAAATATATATAGACTTAAAAGAAAAATAAGGCATAAATTTATGATATTAGTCACAGGTGCTGCAGGTTTTATAGGATCAAATATTGTGGCATCACTCAACAAAAAAGGATATAAAAATATAATCCTTTGTGATTGGGTTGATGAGAATATTAAAAAAAAAAATATAGAAAAACTTATTTATCAAAAATTAGTACCTCCTGAAAAAATTATTGAATACTTAAATAAAACTAAAAATATAGAATTAATTATTCATATGGGAGCAAATTCTTCCACTACCGAAACTAATTTTAGATTAATATATAATATCAACACTAGATTTAGTAAAAATTTATGGAAATGGTGTACTAATAATCAAGTTAGATTAATATATGCATCTTCAGCAGCCACGTATGGCAATGGTGCAAAAGGGTTTAATGATTCAGATACACAAATATATAAACCTTTAAATATTTATGGGTTGTCAAAATATCTTTTTGATAGATATGTAATTAAACAAGCTAAAAAAGGTATATGTCCACCTCAATGGGTAGGTTTAAAATTTTTTAATGTTTACGGACCTAATGAGTATCATAAAGGAAATATGCAATCTGTAGTAAAGCATGCTTTTGACCAGTATAATAAATTTGGCAAAGTAAAATTATTTAAATCGTACAATAATAAATATATGGACGGACAACAAACAAGAGATTTCATATATGTAGATGATTGTGTATCATTAATAAATTGGTTAGTAAAAAACAGAAATATTTCAGGTATATATAATTGCGGAACGTCTATTGAAAGGACATTTGAAGAATTAGTTAAGGCAATGTTTAATGCTATAAATATTTCTCCTAAAATAGAGTATATTGCTATGCCCAAAAACCTAAGAAAGCAATATCAATATTATACTAAGGCAAATATGGAAAAAATTAGAAAAAAAGGTTATAATATAAAGTTTTCATCTCTAGAAGAAGGTGTAAATAAATATATAAAAAATTATCTTTTAACCGAAGATAAATATAAATAAGCTATGATAGATAAATTCGTTAACTTCACAGAAACACAATGCTCATTGGGATTAACATCTGGTTTTTCAATCTTTTCTATAGAAATTAGGTGGTATGCAATATCCTATATATTAGGCTTAATTTTAGGACAGCTCTATATTAAGAATATTATAAAAGTTCAAAACTATAAAAATTATATCACCAACATACACATAGAAAGTTTTCTGATATGGGCAATGTTAGGCATTATAATAGGAGGAAGATTAGGATACATTATATTCTATAATTTTTCTTTTTATATAAATTCTCCTATTAAAATTTTATATGTTTGGCAGGGAGGCATGTCTTTCCATGGAGGGCTAATAGGCATAACACTATCTATGCTTTTATTTAGTTTAAAAAATAATTTAAAATTTTTAAACCTTACAGATTTAATATGTGCAGCTGCTCCTATAGGAATCTTCCTAGGAAGAATTTCTAATTTTTTAAATGGTGAACTGTGGGGCAAAGAGTCTAATTTACCTTGGGCAATAGTTTTTAAATGTGCTGGAAGCACTTCGCGCCATCCAAGCCAATTGTATGAGGCATTTTTGGAAGGAATAATAATATTTGGCATATTATATTACTGCATATATAAATTAAAACTACTAAAAACTCCTGGGAAAATTTCTGGTTTATTTTGTATGCTTTATGCGAGCTCCAGAATAATAATAGAATTTTTTAGAGAACCAGATAGACACATAGGTTTAATATACTCTTATTACACAATTGGAATGTTTTTATCATTGCCAATTTTATTAATAGGTATTTATTTGTATTTTTATAAGAAAAAATATTAAAAATTAGAGAGTAATTTTTTGAGAAACCATTTTATAAAAAAAATTAAACTTCAGGGCCCTATTAGTGTTTCAGAATTTATGTCAGATTGCTTACTATCTCCTAAAAAAGGTTATTATAATTTAGAAAATACAATAGGAAACAAAGGAGATTTCATAACTGCCCCAGAAATAAGTCAAATATTTGGAGAACTTATAGGGCTATCTTTTGTAGATTATTGGCATCAATGTAAAAAACCTAAATCACCTATTATTACTGATCTAGGTGGAGGCAAAGGAACAATGCTAGATGACTGTTTAAGAGCTATTAGCAAGGTAGATAAAAATTTAAGAGAATTTATACAACCAACTTTTGTGGAGAGCTCTTATACATTTAAAAAGAAGCAAAAAAACATAATTCCTGATTCTAATTCCTTTGGTGAAATCGATGAAATACCTGATGGGTTCCTAATGCTATATGCAAATGAATTTTTTGATGCACTTCCTATTCATCAGTTTATTAAAATAAATAATAACTGGCATGAGAGATTAATTGATCTTGATTTAAATAATAATTTAAAATTTATAGCTGATAACAAACCTAGTATTTATGAAAAAATATTACCAAGAAACTTACAAAATAATGAAATAATAGAATTCGCTCCGGCCGCAATACAAATTGTATCATCACTTACAAAGAGAGTTTTGGCAACAGGTGGAATTATTTTAATAATTGACTATGCTCTTAGTGACAAGGATACCTTTGGCTCTCTTCAGGCAGTCAAAGACCATAAATATATAGACCCTCTTAGTAATCCTGGTAATAGCGACTTATCATCAAAAGTTAACTTTTCAATTCTTGCAAAAGTAGCTGAAGAATTAAATGCCAAAGTTCACGGCCCTATTAAACAAAGTGTGTTATTAAAAAATTTAGGAATTGAATTAAGGTGCGAACAATTAATACAAAACAATCCTAGTAAAGAAAAATCTATTATTAATGATTATAATAGACTAACAGCTAATAACGCAATGGGCGATCTATTTGAAGCAATGGCTATTACTCCTCAAAACTTATTCAAGCCCGCAGGTTTTTAACATGTATATAAAAAAATTAAATCCTATATTTTGTGCAAACTTCAAAACATATAATATTAATCATGGTTTTTTTACAAGAAATGGAGGAATTTCGTCACAAGAAAATTATAGTTTGAATTGTAGCTATAGTTCTAATGATTCTTCGGATAACGTCTTAATAAATAGGCAATTAATTTGCAAATATTTTAATTTGAAGGTAGCTAATTTAAAAACTATTAATCAAATTCATAGTAATAAAGTAAAAATAATTCATAGTATAAATGATGATACATCAAATATTGAAGCAGATGCTTTAATAACTAAGTCTCCAAATATTATTTTAGGTATCCTTACAGCAGATTGTGCTCCAATATTAATCCAAGACCCTTTAAGAAAAATTATTGCAGCAGTTCATATTGGATGGAAAGGTGCTTATAATAAAATTTTAGAGAGAACTATCGAAGAGTTAAGTAATTTAGGCTCAGATATTAAGAATATAAAATTAGCTATAGGGCCTTGTATAGGGCCCGCATCTTACGAAGTAGGAAAAGATTTTTATTTAAAATTTACTAAAAAAAATATTATTAATAAAAATTTTTTTGAAGAAACTAAATTAAATAAATATAAATTTGATTTACCTAAATATATATATCATCAAGCAATAGATATTGGCGTTCAAGCTAAAAATATATCCAATACTAATAAAGATACCTTCACAGATAAAAAAAACTTCTTCAGCTATAGAAGAAATTTTAAATACGAATTAAATGATTGTGGAAGAATGTTGTCTACAATTTTCATGAAAAAACAGAATGATTAAATATTTAAAATATATTTTATGTATTTTCTGTTTATTAGGATGTTTTGAAATTAACAAACCTTTTGAAGATGACAAAATAGCTATGCCTGATATTAAAGCTATAAATTCTAGTTTATATATTAATGAAATAGTAGGATTACATAGTAAGACAGAAAATGAATTAAGAAAAAAAATATATCATAGAATCTTAAATAAAAATATTATAACTAGTTATAAATTTTTTAATAAAAATAGCTATATCTTAAAATCTACAGTCATAGAATATAAGTCTCTCAATCAGAAAAAAATAATTATAAGTTTAAATTCTCCTATTTCTAAAGATATAAAAAAATTAGAATTATTTATACCTGATAATAATTTAAATAATATACAAACTCAAGAAATAGTATCTGAAAGAATAGCAGAATTTGTTAAAAACGTTTTTTATAAAAAAAGGGCACAAAAAAAGATAAATATTAATGCTATAAATGGGTTAGAAAATTATAAAGGATTAAAATCTGTTTTTGTAAAAAAATTGAATTATTTATTTACTAAACAATCAATAGTTATTGTAAATGCTGACAATAGTATTAAAAATAATTACTCAATAATTATTAATTTTTATATAAAGGAAGTTAAGCAAGAAAAAATTAACCTTAGAGTTAATTGGGAAATATATAATAAAAATAATGAATTAATTGGAGATTTAAAACAAGAAAACACCTTTCTTAAATCTTTACTTTTGGAAATATGGCCAGAAATATCTATTAAAATTATCGAAATGTCTCTTAATGAAATTAATATTTTAACTAATGTAGATAAATAAATAGATTTTTTAGCTTTATTAGCATATATATTACGCCAATTTATATAATCAGATAAATCTAAATAAGGCTTAAGTTTTAACTTTTAGGGTAAAAAATATGCATATTATATCTGGAAACAGTAATCCCATTCTTGCAAAAGAAATAAGCTCTGAACTTAAAGAAAATATTATTGATGTTGCTGTTACAAGGTTTTCAGACCAAGAAGTTTTTGTGGAAATTAATGAAAATGTAAGAGGGAAAAATATTTTTATAATACAATCAACTTCTATGCCTGCTAATGATCATTTAATGGAGCTATTAATTACTATAGATGCTCTTAAAAGAGCCTCTGCTCAGACTGTTACTGCTGTAATTCCATATTTTGGTTACGCTAGGCAGGACAGGAAAGTAGGTCCAAGGACTCCTATATCAGCAAAACTAGTTGCAGATATATTGACTACGGCAGGAATTGATAGGCTTTTAACTCTTGATTTACATGCAGGACAAATTCAAGGTTTTTTTGATATACCTGTAGATAATTTATATGCGGCTCCAGTAATAACAAAAGATATAAAAATCAATTATAAAAATAAAGATATAGTTATTATATCTCCTGATGTTGGAGGAGTTGTTCGAGCAAGAGGTATAGCCAAAAGAATTGATGGTGATTTAGCAATTGTAGATAAAAGAAGAGATAAAGCTAATGAATCAGAAGTTATGAATATTATAGGTGATATTAATGGAAGAGATTGCATAATTGTAGATGATATAGTAGATACAGCAGGTACTTTATGTAATGCAGCTGAAGCATTAATAAAAGCAGGGGCAAAAAGTGTGTCAGCATATATAACACATGGAGTTTTATCAGGGCCCGCTGTAGAAAGGATTAAAAAATCTAAATTAGATGAGTTAGTTATTACTGATAGTATAGCACCTTCTAAATTAATTCTTGACGCAAGTAACATACGTATATTACACCTTGCTCCACTAATAGCTGAGGCTATTAGAAGAATTAGTTCAGACAGTTCAGTTTCTAGTTTATTTGACTAAAAAAATTAGATTTAATTAATTAAATAGTATTTTGAATAATAAGTAATAATAGGAGTATAAAATGGTAATGAAAACTAACCTCTCAGCAGAAACAAGAAAATCTGTAGGAAAAGGTAATTCTAGAGCTTTAAGACGTGAAGGCAGAATACCTGCTGTAGTATACGGTAATAAATTAGAGCCATTATCCATTTCACTCAGTGAAAGAGATTTAAATACTGAGCTAAGAAAAGAAGGCTTTTTCAATAAGCTCTGTGATTTAGAAGTAGGAAAAGATAAAGTATTAGTGCTTCCACAAGCAATAGCATTACATCCAGTGACAGACAGGGCGGAACACCTAGATTTTTTGAGAGTAAGTGATAAAACAAAAGTTACTATTGAAATTCCTGTTAAATTTGAGAATGAAGAAGAATGCCCTGGTATTAAAAAAGGCGGTATATTAAATATAGTTAGATATAGCGTAGAGGTATCTTGTCCTGCATCAAATATTCCAGAGTTATTTGTTGTAGATTTAACTGGCTTAGAATTAGGAGACTCTATACGTTTTAGTAACATTAAAGATGTTGCCGAAGGAGTTATACCTACTATAACAGATAGAGACTTTATTATTGCAAGTGTAGTGGCTCCAGCTGCTCTAGTATCGGAAGGAGAAGATACTGATGAGGAAGGCGAAGAAGGAGAAACAACAGAAAATGCTACTGATTCTAAAGATGCTAACCCTGCTGAAAATGGTGATAAAAAAGAAGAATAATTAATTTATAGATTGGAAATAAATTATTGTTAGTCTTAGTTGGACTTGGAAACCCAGAATCTAAGTATAAATTAAACAGACATAATGTAGGGTTTATGGCTATTGATAGTATAGTTACAAGATATAAACTTGCTCCATATAAAATTAAATTTCAATCACAGCTAGTTACAAAAAAAATTAATGATACGCCTATAATTTTTTCAAAACCACAAACATTTATGAATCTTTCAGGGAAAAGTATAGGCAATATATTAAATTTTTATAAATTAAAATGTGAAAATGTAATAGTAATACATGATGACCTTGATTTAAGCTTAGGAATAGTTAAAACAAAAATTGGTGGCGGTTCTGGAGGCCATAATGGCTTAAAAAGCCTAGATTCAATAATTGGAAAAAATTATAGGCGTTTAAGAATAGGTATTGGGCATCCAGGTGATAAAAATCTTGTAAACAATTATGTTTTAGGAGATTTTAGTAAAAGTGAAAATTTTATAATTAATACTTTAATTAAAAATATTAGTTTAAATTTTGATAAAATTATTTCAAATAAAGAAGATAATTTATCACAACTTTTAGCAGAAAATATTAGTTATAAGGAAAAAAATGGGATTTAATTGTGGAATAGTAGGCTTACCTAACGTAGGAAAATCAACTTTATTTAATGCTTTAACAGAAACTAGTGTAGCTGCAGCAGAGAACTACCCTTTCTGTACAATTGAACCTAATATTGGTCGTGTTGCTTTAACAGATAAAAGATTAGATCAACTAGCAAAAATTAATGACCCAAAACAAATTGTTCCAACTTTTGTGGATTTTGTAGATATTGCAGGATTAGTTAAAGGAGCCAGTAAAGGCGAAGGATTAGGCAACCAATTCTTAGCAAATATAAGAGAAGTGGATGCTATTTGTCATGTTATAAGATGTTTTGATAATGACGATATTACCCATGTGAATAATAGAGTCGACCCAATTAATGATATTGAAGTAATAGAAACTGAGCTAATGCTTTCAGATTTAGAGAGTTTAGAAAAAAGAAAATTAGCTATAGAAAAAAAAGCTAAAAGTGGAGATAAAGAAGCAAAATTAACTCTAAGTATTATAATAAAAATTATAGAAAGACTAGAGAATGGAACTCCAGCAAGAGAGCTTTCTTTTACAAACGAAGAAACTCTTATTGTTAAATTATTAAATTTACTTACAATTAAACCTGTTTTATTTGTAGCAAATGTAGATGAGAATTCTGTTGTTACTGGCAATGATTATTCAAAAAAATTATCTGATTTAGGCTTATCTAAAGGTATAACAACTGTTACTATGTCAGCAAAACTTGAAGCTGATATATCAGAAATTTCTGATATATTAGAAAGAAAAGAATTTTTAAATGCTTTAGATATAGAAGAATCTGGTTTAGAAAAATTAACAAAAGCAGGTTATGGACTTTTAAATCTTATAACATACTTTACTGCAGGGCCAAAAGAAGTAAGAGCATGGACAATTAAAAATGGAACTATTGCAAAAGACGCTGCTGGTAAAATTCATAATGATTTTTCTAAAGGTTTTATTGCTGCAGAAACTATTACATATAGCGATTATATAGAACTAGGTGGAGAACAACAAGCTCGAGAAAATGGAAGTATAAGAACAGAAGGAAAAGAATATATTGTTGTTGATGGCGATATAATTGTATTTAGGTTTAATGTATAAATAATTAGGAGAAGGTATTATGAGTAATAAAATATTTATTAAATCTGCTGATGATAAAGATTTGCCGGTTTATATATATGAACCTTCTGTTTCAAGAATTGGTGCTGTCGTGCTAATACAAGAAATTTTTGGAGTAAATGATCATATTAATAATGTTGCTGAAAACTTTGCCAAAGAAGGTTTTATAACATGGGTACCAGATTTATTTCATAGAATAGAACATGATGTTAACCTTAGTTATGATTCTGAAGGTATTAAAAAAGGTAAAAGTTTAAAAGAAGAATTAGGTTGGGAATTACCTACAATGGATATTATAAGTTGTATAGCAAATCTAAAAGTTGACAATAATGTAGCTACTGTAGGTTTTTGTTATGGAGGAACATTATCATGGAATGTTGCTTGCAAAGCTTATGGACTGGATGCTTCCGTATGTTTTTATGGGTCGCAAATAACAAATTTCTTAACAATAGAACCTAAGTGCCCTACTCAAATACATCTAGGACAAAAAGATGACTCAATTGATTTAGAAGATCAAAATAAAATTATTAATTTTTCTGAGAAGTCCCATATCGATGTTGAGGTATTTAAGTATGAGAATGCAAACCATGGTTTTTTCTGTAACCAAAGAGATAGTTATCATAAAGAATCTGCAGATTTGTCATATATTAGAACATTAGAATTTTTAAAAAAATCATTATAATTTATTTATCAGGAGATTAAAAATGAACCATAAAAAAATTAATAGTATTGTAAAAATCATAGCTTTTATTTCTTTTACTTTTATCATTATATTTAGTAAAACTTATGCTATGGATGCACCTAAAGATCTTATTATAACTGATATTGAAGTCGGAGACGGAAGAATTGCTGTGAAAGGGAAAGAATTAGCTGTTCATTATACAGGGTGGCTGTTTGATCCAAAATTAGAAACAAAGAATTTATGCGAAAGTAAGGGGAGTCAATTTGATTCATCTCTCGAAAGAGGAATGCCTTTTGAATTAGCTTTAGGTCAAGGCATGGTTATCCCAGGCTGGGAGGAAGGCCTTATAGGAATGAAAGAAGATGGAAAAAGATGTCTAGTAATTCCTCCTTCTATGGCTTACGGAAATCGCGCTGTTGGAAATGGAATAATACCTGCAAACTCAACCCTTATTTTTGAAATTATTTTATTAGGGGTTCGCTAGCAATGATCAACAATAAACCTTTTCTCGGAATAATAGGAGGAAGTGGAATATATGAATTAAATGATATTGTAGACCCAGAATGGGTATCAGTTAAATCGCTTTATGGCATTCCCTCAGACAATATATTAATTGGCAAAATTAATGATGTAAGCATAGCTTTTTTACCTAGGCATGGAAGAAGTCATAACTTATTACCATCTGATATAAATTATAGAGCAAATATAGACTGCTTAAAGTCAATTGGAGTTACAGATATAATATCATTATCTGCTGTAGGAAGCCTAAAAGATGATATAAAGCCAGGAAATTTTGTTATTGTTGATCAATTTATAGATAGAACATTTGCTAGAAAAAAAACATTTTTTGATGAAGGAATTGTTGCACACGTATCTATGGCCAAGCCAGTTTCAAAACAACTAGGTGAATTAATATTAAAATCTGCTCCGAGTAATATAAATATATTATTAGGAGGCACATATTTAGCCATGGAAGGTCCACAATTTTCAACACTAGCTGAATCAGAACTATATAGATCATGGAACTGTGCTGTGATTGGCATGACTAACATGCCAGAGGCAAAGCTAGCGAGAGAAGCTGAAATAGCCTACGCTACAATAGCAATGGTTACAGACTATGACTGTTGGCACCCTGAACACGATGCTGTAACTGTAGACAGTATAATTAAAGTTTTAAATAAAAATTCAGAAAATGCAAAAAAATTAGTTTTAAATATTATTAAGAATATCTCTAATAAAACATGGGATTGGAACGACCCAGCCTATAAAGCACTAGAAAACGCAATTATAACTCCTAAAGAAGCAAGAGCAGAAAAAGCTACAAAAAAATTAAAGAATATTGCAAAAAATTATTTATAGTTATTAAATTAATCCTGCTTTAACTCTTTTCCATATTTTCTTATATGAAATAAATAAAATACCTGTCATAAAAATAAGGTACAAAAAAACTCTAAACCCCATAGATTTTCTTTGATCTAATTCAGGTTGGCCAGTCCAAGTTAAAAAGGAAACTAAGTCAATAGTTTCTTGTTCTACAGTCGCTTCAGTTCCATCTAAATACTCAACATCTTCACCATATAATGGCTGAGGCATAGCTATAATATGACCAGGGTAAGCTTCATTATAATAACCATTAGAAGTATCAATGCTATCAGGAGCCTCTTTATAACCATTTAGTAGGCTATAAAAGTAACTAGCCCCCCCTGCTCTCGCTTTAATTATCAATGATAAATCTGGAGGTAAAGCTCCATTATTATATGCTTTAGCTTGATTATCATTTTTATAAGGACTAACAAACCTGTCCGAAGGTAATGCTTGTCTCATATTTACCTCACCTTCTGCATCAGGTTCTCCTAAAACTTCAAATTGTGAAGCAAACTCTTTTATTTGATCATTTGAGAAACCTATGCCTGAAAGGTTTCTATATGAAACATGCTCTAATCCATGGCAACCAGAACATACCTCTGAATAAACTTGTAACCCTCTTCTTGCTGAAGCTTTATCTATCACACCAAAAATACCATCAAAAGAGAAGTGCATTTTAGTAATATTGCTATCAGGGCTTTTTGCATTAACATTAGTTAAGTTAAAAGAAACTATAGAAGTTATTATAAGGAATATTTGTGCAATTTTATTAATAATAAACATAACTAACTATTACCTTTTATAGGTTTGTTTAAGACGGATTGTGAAATACTATTTGGTAAAGGTTTTGGCGTTTCAATAACTCCTACAATTGGCATTAATACTAAAAAGTGTGCAAAATAATATATTGTAGCTATTTGTCCTATAAGAATAAAATTACCCTCAGCAGGACTTCCACCTATCCAAGTTAAAACTATAATATCGACTACTAAAAACCAATATAACTTTTTATAAATAGGTCTAAAAGTAGCAGAACGAACTTTTGAAGTATCTAACCAAGGTAACACAAATAAAATAAGAATTGCGCTTATCATTGCTATCACCCCACCTAACTTATCGGGAACAGCTCTTAATATTGCATAAAAAGGAAGGAAATACCATTCTGGAACAATATGAGCAGGTGTCTTTAGTGGATCTGCAGGAATATAATTGTCTGGATGTCCTAGATAATCAGGAGCAAAAAATACTACAAATGCAAAAATAGTTAGAACAAAACTTAATCCAAATAAATCTTTAATAGTATAATATGGGTGAAATGGAATAGAATCTTGTGGTCCTTTTTTATCTATACCTAAAGGGTTATTAGAACCATGTGTATGTAGCGCAACAATATGAAGTATCACAACACCAACTATTAAAAAAGGAAAAAGATAATGAAGAGCAAAAAACCTATTTAAAAGAGCATTATCTACCGCAAACCCACCCCACAACCATTCTACTACGGCAGTTCCAACAATAGGTACCGCTGAGAAGAGGTTTGTAATTACAGTAGCTCCCCAAAAACTCATTTGCCCCCATGGCAAAACATATCCCATAAATGCTGTGGCCATCATTAGCAATAATATTATTAATCCTAGCCACCATAATACTTCCCTTGGTGATTTGTATGAGCCATAATATAGGCCTCTGAAGATGTGAATATACACCACTATAAAGAAAAAAGATGCTCCGTTCATATGAATGTATCTTATTAACCATCCATAATTAACATCTCTCATAATATGTTCTATACTAGCAAAAGCTCCTTCTACGCTTGGAGTATAATGCATAGCAAGAACTATACCTGTAATAATTTGAATTAATAAAAATATTCCTGCTAAAGAACCAAAGTTCCACCAATAATTTAAATTTCTTGGAGTAGGATAATCAACCAATGTATGTTTAAGAGTACTAAAAATTGGCAGCCTATAATCTATCCAATTAATAATTCCTCCACCAATATTTTTATTACTCATGAAAAATACCTTTCAAATAATTATCCAATCTTTATAGTTGTATCATCTAAATATACGTAAGGCGGAACTTCTAAATTAGTTGGCGCTGGCCCTTTTCTTATTCTACCTGAAGTATCATAATGTGAACCATGACAAGGACAAAACCATCCTCCATATTCACCTTGCTGACCTAATGGGACACAGCCTAAATGAGTACAGACCCCCACCATAACTAAATATTTAGCATTTTTAACTCTATCCGCATCTATTTCTGGGTCTTTTAAAGAATTAATATCTACATCTCTAGCTTTAGCAATTTCATCTTCAGTTCTACATCTTATAAATAAGGGCTTTCCTCTCCATAACACACTTATGGATTGTCCTGGTTGTAATGGCTCTAAATCTACTTCTATAGTAGCTAAGGCCAGAACATCTGCTGAAGGGTTCATTTGATCTATTAAAGGCCATGCTGCGGCACCTGCTGCTGTAGCAACTGTTAAGCCTGAGGTTATATGAATAAAATCTCTTCTCGATTTACTATCTTTACCTTTATTTTTTTCCAATTTAATTACCTCTTTAATAAAAAAAAATGATATTTACTTAATAGATTATAAAGATCTAATTCTTATGTTTTTGACATTTTAATAAATTAATTTAAATTACTTACTTACTACATATTAAAATATTAATAGACAAGTTTTTTTCAAGCTATAAATATATTTATTTAAATATAGGTTAAAGGATATAAAGCAATCTTTATATTAAATTAAATTATGCATAAAAATATAAATAACTATAATGAATATAAATTTATTGAAAAAAATTTCTATAATCTAAGAAATCAAATATGCTCATCTTTTGAATCTATAGAAAAATCTCTTACTTTGGAACAAAATATAGGCTTACTGCCTGGAAAATTTAAAAAAAAAACATGGAAAAGAAAACCGGACAAAGGTTTTTTATCAGGTGGCGGTGGAGTTATGTCAATTATGCATGGAAGGGTTTTTGAAAAAGTTGGAGTAAATATATCCACAGTAAAAGGAAAATTTACTGATGAAATGAGAAATAAAATACCTGGTGCAAAGGAAAATCCAAATTTTTATGCAACAGGCATATCTCTTGTTGCTCATATGCAATCTCCTCTTATTCCAGCAGCACACTTTAATACTAGGTTTATAAGAACTACAAAAAATTGGTTTGGAGGAGGTTCTGATTTAACACCTACATATATGAATAAAACTAAATCGATTAGTAATATGTTTCATTCACAACTAAAAAAAACATGCGATGAATATAATCCTCTATATTACCCAAAATATAAAAAATGGTGTGATGAGTATTTCTATTTACCACATAGAAAAGAGTCGAGAGGCTTAGGAGGCATATTTTTTGATTATTTAGATAGTGATTTTGAAAATGATTTCAATTTTGTTAAAGATATAGGGCAGACCTTTTTAGAAACATATTCTCAAATTATTAAATCTAAAATAAATAAAAAATGGAATGCTAAACAAAAAAATGATCAGCTTATAAGAAGAGGAAGGTATGTAGAATTTAATTTACTTTATGATAGAGGCACAGCTTTTGGATTAAAAACTGAAGGCAATATAGATGCAATATTTATGTCTCTTCCTCCTATGGTATCATGGTCATAGTTTTTTAATAAAACTTATACATTTATTCTTATCAGGCATACAATCATTGTTTATCCACCAATCTCTGGTTGTCTTAATTATTTGTCCTATTTTTTTACCTTCACTCATTCCTATTTTTTTTAAATCTTTTCCTGATATAGGAAATATCGGTGGAGCATTATTAAAAGTATTTAAAAACATTTTAACTTTCTTATTGTCAATAATTGATAAAATCTCTTTTAATTCTAATACAAATAATTCACCATCATCTAACCATAGTTTTGTAATAAAGTTTTTACTAATAATTTCATTTTTAGATATCCAAGCAATGTTTCTATTAAGTAAGTTTTTATCATTATTAGATAAACTAAACCTATCTACAATAGATAAAACAATCTTACTTGAATTGTATTTTTTATTATTCTGTAATGTAATAATAAATGAAGTATAAAGTATAAATGCATAACTATTTCTATTTTTATTTGTGTTCAAAACAGAAATTATTTTTTTTAAAAGACTTTTTTCTAAATTAAAATTTTTTACTAATGAAGGACTATAAAGGGCATTCATTATATTCTTCTCAACTAAAATATTAATTATATTTTTAGAATCTTTTTCTAAAAATATTTTTTCTAATTCAGCTAAGATTCTTCTGCCTGAAATTATACTTAAATATTTTGCATACTTTATACAAGATTCCATAGAATCTTTATCTATATTTTTAGAGTATTTTGAAAAAAACCTAAAATAACGAATTATTCTAATATAATCTTCTTTTATTCTTGTTTGCGGCTTACCTATAAAACGTAAGGTTTTACTTTCTAAATCTTTAAAACCTAAACCAGTTGGATCTATTATTGATCCATATTCATCAGAATAAAGAGCATTAATAGTAAAATCTCTTCTATATGCATCATCTTCCCAAGAGCCTTCAAAAATTACTCTGGCATGCCTCCCATCAGTAATAATATCTTTTCTAAGAGACGTTATTTCATAAGACTTATTATTATTAAAAACTGTTATTGTTCCATGGTCTATTCCTATAGGCTTAACATTATAACCCGCTTTTAATAAAATTTTCATAGATTCATCTGGTAGTAACTTTGATGCAAAATCAATATCCTTTACAGGAATACCAGATAACCAATCTCTTACAGCGCCTCCTACTATCATTGTTTTATCAGAGCCGCCTAAAATCATCATAATTTCATATGCTATCCCAGATGACCAAGGAGGAGATATATTTAAATTAACGTTTAACATGTCCTGGCTCTATACCTTCTTCTGTCATTTTAGGTGGAATATAAGTGCCTCCAGGCTTCTCTTCAAACTGAATAAACCGGAAAATTACTAAAGTTACTCCAAATAAAATTATGGTTATAACTATAAAAAAAAACCAAGGTGGCCTTAAAGAATTATCGTCGTCCTTATTTTTTCTAGATAGAATATACCAAACCAAAAGTATTATTAGAAAAATAATAATTGGCAAAAACCTAATTATAAATGCACTCATTTAATTATCCTTTATAAATTATATACTAATACAAATTCATAATTTCGCAAAAATTTACAATTATTCTTGCTGTAGAACCCCATATCTTTTTATTTTTCCAATTATATTGATAATAGGAGTAAGACTTATTTTTATAATTTGCATATTCTATTTTTTGGTTATTTTTTTCTATAAAATAATCTAATGGCACTTCAAAAATATCAGCCACTTCATTTTCTTGAAGAACAGGAATATAATTACTATCGATCAAGCCTATAACTGGAGTAACTTTAAAGTTTGTACCTGTTATACAATCATCCAGCTGTCCTAATAGGTTAATTTGATCACTTTTTATGCCTACTTCCTCAAATGATTCTCTTTTTGCACATTCTATAATATTCTTATCCGCTTTTTCTAATTTTCCACCGGGAAAACAAACCTGTCCTGGATGAGAAGGCAAATCTTTAGATCTAGTAGTTAAAATGACCTTTAATTCATTATTTTTTTCTATTAAAGGGAATAAAACAGCAGCTATTTTATAACTATTACTATCTAAATTTATGTTTTTTTTATTATTGTTTAAGTTCATATCTGCAATAATATTGTTATGTCGGTTAGCTAGTTCTTTCTTAATATTTAAACAAAATTTATTCATTTTACACCTAACTTATATAAAAATATTTCTTAAAGCTGGCTTATCTAAAATGAAAAACTCTTTACCGCTATATATTCCAGTATGCTCTATTTTTTTAATATTTTTAGTATCTAAAAAACCTACTAATTCATAATATACTGCTCTAGAAACTTTAGCTATTAAACCTTTGTTAACTAAACTGTATGGTACAAACTCATCAGAATTTTCTTTTGCTTCTACCCATATAGGATTTTTTTTTCCTAATGTAAACTGAACACCTACATTAGTAGTAAAAGTAAAATATGTTAAATTATTATTATATATTCTATCCATGCTCGTTATTACATAAGGAACATCTATTACTTCAACTAATACATCCTCTATGGGTGTCCTAAGATGAAATGTATTATCTTTATCCTTAACAAGAATAGAAGAAAATAGCTTTATCATTGGCATACGAGTAATTTTTGATCCCATATAGTACCAGTCACCATATGCATCTATTAAAAAAGGTGCTTTATTCATAATTATGTTTATATAATAGATTAATTTAAATCTACATATTATATTATTTAATCTATTTTTTATGTTAACAATATTTAATTTTATGTTAACAATATTTAATCTAATTTAATGATAATAGTCGTACAGTTTTTTAGTGTTACAAATAATATTAATAGGGTTCGTTAAAATGCAAAAAAATACTCCAAAAGAATTAAAAGATATCAAAAATCTTCACAATAATATCATTGCGATAAAAAACCATGCAAATGAAATTGTATTCGGACAAGAAGAAGTTATTGATAAAATAATTATTACTTTATTATCTGGAGGACACACTCTTTTGGTAGGTTTACCAGGCTTGGCTAAAACTAGATTGGTAAGAAGTTTAGGTACAATAATGGGCTTGAGCAGAAAAAGAATTCAATTCACACCTGATTTAATGCCTACAGATATAATAGGTTCAGAAATATTAGAAGAATCCATAAAAGGAAAAAGAAGTTTTAAATTTATAGAAGGGCCAGTTTTTTCTCAATTTTTATTAGCTGATGAAATAAATCGTGCTAGCCCAAGAACCCAATCTGCTTTACTTCAGGCAATGCAGGAGAGAATAGTAACTGTCGCAGGTAAAAATTATGATCTACCAAAACCATTCCATGTATTAGCAACACAAAATCCTATAGAACAAGAAGGTACCTATCCTCTTCCGGAAGCTCAGTTAGATAGATTTTTAATGCAAATAAATATAACTTATGCAGATAAAAATTCTGAGAAACAAATGCTAATAGCAACTACGGGTAAAGAAGAACTAGCTCCTAAAAAAATTATTTCTTCTAAACAATTAATTGCGGCACAAAATTTAATAAAATCTATTCCAGTCGGAGACCAAGTTGTTGAAGCAATTTTAGATCTAGTTACAAATGCAAGACCAGAAACATCTAAACTAAAAATAGTAAAAAATAACTTAGCCTGGGGGCCTGGTCCAAGAGCTAGTCAATCAATGATGTTAGCTTGTAGAGCGAGAGCTGTTATGCAAGGAAGGCTTACTCCATCTATAGATGATGTAATAGCTTTAGCTGAACCTATTTTAAAACATAGAATGAATCTAAACTATTCTGCTAGAGCTGATGGAAACTCTTTAAGTAAAGTTTTATCTGAACTAGTTAGAACGTTAAAATAACGAAGTACATAGTAATGAGAATAAAAGCTGAAAAGTTAACACTTCAAATACCAAGCTTATTAGTAAAGGCAAATAAAATAGCTAATACTGTTTGGGAAGGAGCTCACAATAGAAATAGATCAGGTATTGGAGATAATTTTTGGCAATTTCGTAAATATAGTTATGGAGACCCTGCACATCTAATAGATTGGAAAAAATCCGCCAAATCTAATAATACATTTGTTCAAGAAAAAGAATTGTCTACATTGCAAAATATCGTAATTTGGCGAGATACGTCTAAATCAATGAGCTTTAGTTCTAATAAAAATATTGATACAAAAGCATATAGATCAGATTTACTAACATTAGCGCTTACTATAATATTTTCAAAATCTGGAGAGAATATAGTACTTAATGGACTTAACTCAAAGCTCATGCATGGTAAAGAGGCAATAAATTTTATTACTAGTCAAATGTCAGAAAAAATAAAAGATATTTTCATATCTAAGCCTAATGTAAATGAAATAAAAAATAATTCAGAAGTAATATTAATTAGTGACTTTCTTAATGATATTGAGCAAACAAAAGAAATCATACAAAACCTATCAAGTAGAGGAATTAATGGAAACATAATTCAAATTTTAGATCCAGCTGAAATAACATTTCCTTACAAAGGACGTATAAATTTTAGTGACTTAGAAAAAGAAGAAAGTATCCTAATAGGAAAAGCAGAATCTTTAAGAACTAGTTACAAAAAATTAATAACTGCTCATTGCAACAAAATAAAAAAAATAGCTTTAGCTTATTCATGGAAATATTATTTAGATACTACAGATGTGGCTGCAGAAACATCACTATTAAAAATTTGTAATATATTATCTAATCACGATAACCAAAAGTTAGGCTCATAAATATGTTTTTATTATCCTCACTAACTTTTGGAAACCCATTAGCTTTACTGGGTTTATTATCTTTACCAGGAATATGGCTTTTACTGAAGATATACCCTCCTGTTCCAAAAAATATTTTTTTTCCTGCGATGAATTTCCTTAAAAATTTAGAAAATAAACAAGAAACCTCTAGTAAATCTCCTTTGTGGCTTTTAATTTTTAGACTATTACTAGTAACTATATTAGTACTTGCATTTTCTAACCCTATTTATAATTCAAAACCTACTTTTCTTAATAAAGATCCACTTTTATTAATTATTGATAACGGTTGGTCTTCTTCATTAAATTGGGAAAAGAGAAAAGATAAATTAATACAAATTATTGAAAAAGCAGAACAAGAGAAATTACCAATAATTATATCTCAATCAGCAAAAAAAAATGACATAGTTAATGATCAATTAATGATGTTAACATCTAAAGATGCAAAATTTGTAATAGACAATTTAACACCTAACCCTTGGCCATCGAATTATTCTTTATTACTAAAACAATTAGATACTTTACCCAAAAATAAAAATTATAATATCATATGGGTCTGGGATGGAATTGATCATGAAAATACTGACAGTTCTCAAATTTTAGTAAATAAATTAGAAAGTATAGGCAACCTTACAATAATTAATTACTTTAATGATTCACCAATAAAGATAATCAATGATGTTAAAATAAAGACAAATAATAAATTAAGCATAAAAATATCTAGAAATATTGGTTCATTAGAAGAAACAGTAGCCATTAGAGCAAATGGAAATAATGGAAAATTACTAAATAGAAAAGAAATAACAATTAAAGAAAATGAAAGAACTGCTGAAACTGAATTATTAATACCTAATGAATTAAGAAAAGAATTAACTTCTATATCAATAGAAAATGTAAATAATGCAGGTGCTATTCATCTTTTTGATGAGAGATGGAGGAAGCGAACAGTAGGAATATATGGTGATAAAGAATCATTTAGAACACAACCCTTGCTTTCACCAGCTTATTATTTAGATAGAGCAATTAAATCTTTTAGTGCAGTCAAAATAGGTAATCTTGAGGAACTAATAAATAAAAAAACTTCTGTTATTATGCTTCCTGGAGTTGGGACTATTAGAGATGAATTAAAAGTAAAACTAAAGGATTGGATTAAAAAAGGAGGAATATTAATTAGGTTTGCTGGCCCAAATCTTGAAGCAGCAGATACTGACTTACTTCCAGTTAAATTAAGGTCTATGGACTCAAGAGCATTTGGGGGAGCTCTTAGTTGGTCAACACCAGTAACAATTAAAGAGTTCTCTATAAACTCTCCTTTAAGTGGTATAAAAATTAATAATGATATACTTATTAATAAACAAGTTATAGCTGAACCTTCCTCAGAATTAATAAAAAAAACATGGGCTTCTTTAAAAGATGGCACTCCTTTAATTACAGGGCATAGTGATGAAAAAGGATGGAATGTATTTTTTCATATCACTGCTAATGCAGATTGGTCTAATTTACCATTAACAGGAACTTTTGTGGAAATACTAGATAGGATAATTAACTTATCATCTGGAGACACAGACAACTCTAATGATTTGCCTTTAGCACCTTATAAATTACTTGATGGATTTGGTCGCTTAGTTGACGCTTCAAATGATGCGTTACCAACTAATTTTAATTCTGAAAAATTATCTCCAACTTCAGGCCATGCGCCAGGTTTTTATGGTAACAAACTCTACATGCGTGCTCTTAACCTTGGAGAAAATATTAAAATTCTATCTCCTCAAACTATAACTTTTCAAAAAAATACAATTTTTGAAAAATTTGAGTCAAAAAATACTATAAACTTAAAAACATTTTTATTAATTATATTATTGTTCTTAGTATTTATAGATTACTTTATTAGTTTAAATATAAGAGGCAAAATAAAGCTAAATAAACTAGCAAATATATACAAATTTTGTTTTATATTAATAGGATTTTATTTTACTTTAAATATATCTAACTTAGATGCGGCAGAAAAAGCATCGGCTTTGCAAACGCACTTAGCTTATGTTACTACGGGTAATGATAAAATAGATGAGACTTCACATTTAGGACTTCTAGAATTAACTAAAGTTTTAAGGGAACGCACTTCAATAGAAGCAGGTATTCCTGTAGCAATCAATTTAAGCAAAGATGATATCTCTTTTTATCCTATAATTTATTGGCCAATTACTGATAACGAAAATGGCCTATCTGATGATATGATTAATAAAGTACAGGTATATATGAAGAATGGAGGATTAATAGTTTTTGATACTAGAGATCTCAGCCCTACTAATATTATTACTAAAAATAAAAGCAAAGAACAAAAAGCTTTAAAAGCAATTTTAAAATCTCTTGACTTACCTATACTTATTAAAGTTCCAGAAAGTCACGTAATAAGAAGGTCTTTTTATCTTTTAGATAAGCTCCCAGGTAGATATACTGGAGGAGACGTATGGGTAGAAGCAACAGCAATGAATTCTAAAGATGGCGTATCATCCGTTATTATTGGAGGGAATGACTGGGCATCCGCTTGGGCAAAAGACTCTAATTATAAACCATTATACTCAGTAATTCCAGGTGGTGAGAAGCAAAGAGAGTTTTCATATCGCTTTGGAGTAAATTTAGTTATGTATGCAATGACAGGAAATTATAAAGCAGATCAAGTACATATTAAATCTATTTTAAAAAGATTAAATAACAAACCTAATAAAACAAAAGAAATTGAGTGAAGCATGGTAAGTAATATATCTTTTTATCCCTATATTTCATATACTTTACTTTATTTTTTATCTTTTTTAAGCTTAATAATAGTTTTAATAGGTTTTAAATATAAAGCTTCAGGAAATATATTACGTACTATTTTAATTTTTTTAATATTAATATGTATAGCCAATCCTTCAATAGTATCAGAAAACAGAGAGAATATTCCAGATACAGTTGCTTTAATTTTAGACGTAAGTCCTAGTCAAAATATAAATAATAGAAATAAAATAGCACAAGAAGCTTATGATAATCTAAAAAACAAATTGCAAAAAATTGATAACTTAGATTTACGTTTCAAAATAATTCAAGGCAAGAATGGTACTAATATTTTTGAGCCATTAAGTGCTATGGTTGCAGATATTCCGCCGGATAGAGTAGCTGGAGCAATAGTTATAACAGATGGTCAAATTCAAGATGCTCCAAAGAACCTTGACAAATATAATTTTAAGGCGCCGGTGAACTTTTTACTGTCTGGAAAGAAAGAAGAAAAAGATAGAAGATTAATCATTGAGTCTGCTCCTAGGTTTGGAATAGTAGGTGAAGAAATTGAAATTGAAATTAAAGTTGAAGACATTTCAAGCAATGTTCCAAATGCTTTAGTTTCAATAAATATGAATGATGATATCAAACAATCCCGATCTATTGTAATTGGAGAGACTGTTGTACTTACTTTACCTCTAGATAGAGCAGGAATTACTTCTTTAAATATAGAAGTTGAACCAGGGTCAGAAGAATTAACACTACAAAATAATAAATCTGTAATAGAAATAAATGCTATTAGGGAAAGATTAAAGGTTATGCTCGTTTCTGGAGAGCCAAATATGGGACTAAGAAGTTGGAGAAATCTCTTAAGCTCTGACCCTTCAGTTGACTTAGTACATTTTACAATATTGAGACCACCTGATAAACAAGATTTAACACCTATTGGTGAATTATCTTTAATTCCTTTTCCAAGTAGAGAGCTATTTCAACTAAATTTAAATGATTTTGATCTAATTATATTTGATCAATACCACTTAAGAGGAATACTTCCTCAATATTATTTAAAAAATGTTGTTCAATATGTTGTTAACGGAGGAGCTTTATTAGATACTGCCGGACCAGCTTATGCTGGACCATACAGCTTGTCACAATCCCCATTACAAAATATATTACCGACTGAGCCTACTGGTGAAGTAATATCTAAAGAATTTATTCCCAGTATTACTAATGAAGGTTTAAGGCATCCTGTTACTGCAAATTTAAAAGATGATTCTGATCGAGCTGATTGGGGACCTTGGTATAGAATGGTGGAAGGATTAAC
>ERZ651776.663-NODE-663-length-46532-cov-7.940674_pt1 | contig 46532 bp, 30 predicted proteins | sample MGYA00514761_ERZ651776 | MGnify/ENA metagenome assembly ERZ651776
CCAAAAGTTGGTGCTAAAAAAGGATTTTTTCAGAATATTAATTTCCAATATTCTGGACGTGGAGAAAATAGAATTATTACAACAGAAGAAGCTCTGTTTTCGCCTTCGATGTTTGACAATGCTAAAACTGGGATGAAACATAGTATTCCTTTAAGTACCAATTTTAAAATTATTAAATACCTGAGCGTCTCTACTTCTGTTAATTTTGAAGAAATTTGGACTCAAAATACTATTCGCTTCAATGATTTTAATAAAGAAACTCAGCAAGTTGTAATTGATACAATAAACAATATTGGAGCTTTCAGACAATATAGTTTAAGTGCATCTTTAGGAACTACTATTTATGGAACTGTAAATTTTGGTGAGGATAAAAAAATTCAATCAATACGTCATACCCTTCGCCCTTCGATTAGCTATACAAACCGACCTAGTTTTGAACAATACTACGACACTTATATTGTTGATGCAGATGGAAATACGGCTGAATACACTCGCTACCAGAACAGCTTATTTGGAGTGCCAGGAAAGTCATTGTCAAATAGTATGGGGATTAGTTTAGGAAATAATTTTGAAGCTAAAGTTCGTGATAAAGATTCGACTGCTTCAGGACCAAAAAAAGTAGTTTTATTAAATAATCTAAATATTACTACTGCGCATAATTTTGCAGCAGACTCATTCAGATGGAGTCCTTTAAGAATGAGTACTGGGTTTAGTCTTTTTAAAGGCCAAATGAGTGTTAACACTGGGGGAACTTTTGACCCCTATGCATTAGACGAAAAAAATGTTCGTATAAATACATACAATATAATTAATGGTGGGGGTTTGTTAAGACTTACTAGTGCAAATGTTAATATGAATTATTCTTTTTCTAGCACTCAACTAGGTCGCTCAGGTGACAAAAATAAGCGAGCAGAAGAAGAATCAGCTTCTAGTGGTGGCCGCGAAGATGATCTTTTTGGAAAAGCTGAGGATTTTACTGATCGAAGAATAACAGACTTAGAAAACACAGAACCTCCACCTAAATATCCAAGCTATAGGGCTAAAATACCTTGGGATTTAAAATTAGCTTATTCACTTACCTATAATAATTCAAGAAATCAACAAGAATTTAGCAACAACTCATTAATGTTTTCTGGAAATATTGAACTAACACCTATGTGGAAAGTTGGACTATCTTCTGGATATGATTTTAAAGGTGAAGGATTTACCTACACCCAATTACGTTTTAATCGCGATCTTAAAAGTTGGAGACTAAATTTTAGCTGGGTACCTTTTAGTGATAGAGCATCCTGGAACTTCTTTATAGGTATAAAATCAGGATTATTAAGCGATATAAAATATGAAAAGCAAAGTGAACCAAACCGCTCCTATTGATTTAAAAATTATAGTATCTTTAAAACAATCTAGTTTTTTATGAAAAAAGAAATAATCACAACACTCAATGCTCCAGCACCTATAGGCCCTTATAATCAGGCAATTAAAGTTGGTAACACCCTTTATGTTTCAGGTCAGATCCCAATCAATGCTAAAACAATGGAAATTTTTAATGGTACGATTAAAGAAGAAACTGAATTAGTTATGCTTAATTTAAATGCAGTATTGGAAGCTGCAAGTATGTCCTTTGAACATGTCGTGAAAACAAATATTTTCCTTAGTGATATGGAAAATTTTGGGAAAGTAAATAATGTGTATGGAACATATTTTGACAATGATACTGCACCAGCACGTGAGACAGTGGCTGTAAAAACATTACCAAAAAACGTGCGCATTGAAATTTCAATGATTGCAGTTAAATAGAGATTCTTAAGATTTTAGTTCAATTAAATTTTTGTGAAAATTGACCAACTCATCAATTGGGCGTTGAACAATTATTCCCATCGATAAACCATGAACTTTTAAAGCACGTTCAATCTCATCTTTTAAGAAAAATGATATAGAGCCAATAAAGTGAATTGGAATTTCTCTTGCGTCTTCAAATTGAAGTATTTGATGCTTTATAAAACGATCAAGACCTTTTGCAATAATATCTTGAAAAAGAGGCACTTTTTTATGTTTGATTAAAAACCTTGAAAAAGTTGCTAAATAAGTATTCGGATTTTCTCTACGATAAATATTTTCCTTCATTGTATCAGGCGAAAGGTCGTATTCATTTTCAAATTCCAAGGCTAATCCCTTGGGCATAGTATTGAAATAGTAGCTTCTAATTAATTGTTTTCCAAAAAAATTACCACTAGCCTCATCCATCAGAATGTACCCTAGGGAAATTACTCGTTGTTCAATATCGACACCATCAAAATAGGTGCAATTAGAACCTGTCCCTAAAATACAAACTATAGATTTTTCGTTGGTTTTAGCTGCTGCGTATACTGCGGCGTAAGTGTCTTCTTTGATTATAATATCACTATTGACAAAAATCTCATCAAATACCTTTTTTATTCGACGCTGTGGCGTATCAACACCACAACCTGCACCATAAAAATATAAATGTGTTACTTCTTTTCGATTTTGATACAAATCGAAATTATTAATCATTCGTTCTCTTAATATAGCACTAGAAAGAACTTGCGGATTAAGTCCAAGAGTTTGTGTAGCAAACAAGGTTTCTCCAAGTGTATTAACGGCAATCCAATCAGTTTTTGTAGAACCACTATCTACTATTAAAATCATAGAATAGTAATATTACAAATTATTTATATGCTTAGCCAAATCGATCAACTTATTTGAATAACCACATTCGTTATCATACCAAGATATAATTTTAAAGAAACGAGAATTTAATTCCATTCCAGCCCCTGCATCAAAGATTGATGTCCTTACGTCTCCAATAAAATCTTGAGAAACAACTGGTTCATCACAATATCCTAAAATATTTTTCATTTCATTATTTGCAGCATTACGCATTACCTGTTTAATTTCTTCATAAGAAGTTTCTTTCTTTAATTTAACCGTTAAATCAACTACAGAAACATTGGCTGTTGGAACACGGAATGCCATTCCAGTAAGTTTGCCCACTAAGTCAGGTATCACTTTAGTAACAGCTTTTGCTGCTCCAGTTGAAGCGGGCATAATGTTTAGCAATGAACTTCTACCTCCTCTAAAATCTTTGCGTGAGGGGCCGTCAACGGTAAATTGAGTTGCTGTTGTAGCATGAACGGTGGTCATTAAGCCTTCTTCTATTTCAAAATGATCATTTAATACTTTAGCGATAGGTGCCAAACAATTTGTAGTACATGAGGCATTAGAGACTATCGTATTTAAAACAGAAGCCTCAGAATGATTTACACCCATCACAAACATTGGAGCATCGGGAGAAGGAGCGGATATCACGACTTTTTTAGCACCACCATCGAGATGTGCTTGTGCCTTTTCTAAAGAAGTGAAAATACCAGTACATTCTGCAACTACATCAGTTTTTAAATCTCCCCAACCAATTGCTGAAGGGTCTCGTTCTGCACTAATACAAACGGAATGGCCATCCACAATAAGATTGTTCCCTTTAACCTCAATAGTACCATCATAAGTGCCATGCACAGAGTCATATTTTAATAAGTAAGCTAGGTGATCAATATCTAATAGATCATTAACTCCCACTACTGTAACATCATTTTGTTTCATTGCGGAACGAAAAACGAGTCTTCCAATTCGTCCAAATCCATTAATTCCAATTTTAATTGCCATATTTAAATTATTTAATTTTAAAAGTTATTATACTGAGAGTATATCTGATACTCGGATTAAATTTTTATTGATTTTTGTTTTACCTTTTATTGATGATTCTAAGGGAGTTAAAATCATCTGTGAATTATCAATTCCTACCATTACATTAGATACTCCTCTTAAAAGCGATTCTACTGCATGCACTCCCATTCTTGAAGCAAGCACACGATCAAAACAACTAGGACTTCCTCCGCGCTGCATGTGTCCTAAAACAGAAACTCTTACTTCATAATAGGGTAAGTTTTTTTCTACATACTCTGCAATTTCAAAAACATTTTTTCCTGTTTTATCCCCTTCTGCAATAACGACTATACTGGATGATTTACCTGTTTTTTCGCTTCGCTTTAAAGACTCTAACAAACGGTCTAAGCCCATATCTTCTTCAGGAACAAGTATTTCTTCAGCACCTGCTCCAATTCCTGTATTTAATGCAATATGACCAGCATCCCTCCCCATCACCTCCACAAAAAATAAGCGATTGTGAGAGATGGCTGTATCACGAATTTTGTCAATCGCATCAATTACTGTATTTAAAGCTGTATCGAATCCAATAGTATGTGTTGTTCCATGGATATCGTTATCAATTGTACCAGGTATACCAATGACAGGAAAATTAAATTCTGAATGAAAAATCATTGCTCCAGTAAATGAACCATCTCCACCAATAACAATAAGAGCATCTATTGTATGTTTTTTTATGGTTTCATACGCTTTTTTACGTCCCTCAGTAGTTCTGAATTCTAAGCATCTTGCTGACTTTAAAATAGTACCACCTTTGTTTATGATGTTATTTACACTTCGGGCATTCATAAGCTTGGTATCGTCATCAATTAAGCCTTGATATCCCTTGTATATTGCAACACATTCTAAAGAAAAGTAGGACGAAGCTCTAACTACTGCGCGAACAGCTGCATTCATTCCAGGAGCATCTCCTCCGGAAGTTAAAACTCCAATGCGTTTAATTTTTGTATTCATTATTTATATTTCGTTGCAAATTTAATCAATAATTTTAGAGTGTAACTGAGGAGGTTTGATTTTATTTTATTCTATCCATTTAAGATTTAATTTTTTTTAACAAATTCAATTAAGTTCGATTTTCTAGTATTAATTTTTGAAATAATAGAATCGCTTTTAGGATTTTTTTCGGACGATATCTTATTAATCAGTTCTTTAAATGTTTCAAAATCTACATTGTAAGAAATTCCTAATCCTTGGGTATATCCTAACTCATCCCCTATGTATCTAAATTCATTTTCTTTATTAAAAACTTTGGCTCTTAACGTTCCTTCATCATTTAAAATGAAATCTATTTGAACATTTCCCACAACTAATGTTTGTTCCAACCCTCCAACAGGAACACCAATCTTTCCGTTTAATAAAATTTTATCACTTATTTTAGTTGAAAGGGTGAATCCCAAACGATCTTCAGTTGCAATATCTAATAAAACACTTTTATCTCCTTGTAAATAGTCAATTCCAACTTTTAATTTATCATTTTCCTCACCAATTAAATCACTAAAAATATCTGAAGCTTTTTGATATAGATTATTTGTAATTCCTTCCATAGAAACACTTACTTCATTTATAAAAATACCTTGAGATAATAATGAAAGTGCTTGTAATTGACTCCTTTGCGGGTCTGCCAAACGATAATTAATTTCTGAAGCTACAATACCACTTGTATTGGGGAAATTAATCTCAAAAACTGGGTTATCAGGCTTCAATAAATTTCCTTCTAAACGAATTAATACTTCCGTAGGTATTTTCTTATTAAAACTTGGATTATCTAATAATATAGCTGGATTTGCTCCTCCAGGAACATCATAAATTGCCTCTAAATTCATTTGTGCCTCTAATGGATTTCCATCCCATACAATCGATCCTCCAGATTTTAGATTAAATTTTTTATCAATAACTCCAAGATTCTTGAAGTTATATATACCATCAAAAGTTATGAAATCACCCCATATATTAAATTTTCCATTAGTGTTGATTTCCATAAATAAGTTTCCAGCACCTCTTCCGTTCAAATAACTTCCTGTTTCTTTATCAATTACAATTTCTACTTCCGCCTGATTCGTTATATCTAAATCAAAATTCATTTCTACCCCTCTTATTTCCTTTATCATTAATTCTATAGATTTATCAGAGGCTACTTTTTTCTTACTTTTATCAATAAAACTGATAAATGAAGTGTCAGATAAGCCATAGTTTTCTGCCCAAGGAATTTTAATAGAGGTCCCCGGTTGTGTATTGCCTTCTATACTTATTTTAAGGTTTTTAGTAGGTCCATCAAGACGAACTTGACCTCCAAGGAAACCTGTTCCAAAAAACAATGCATCAGGAGTTTGCGTAGTATTTAACAACAACATTCTTTCTGAAGAAATACTAAGATTTGTTTGCCAGTTTCTAAAGTTATTGTGCGAAAATGTGCCATTCAAAATAGATGATGTTTCTTCTGAAGTATCCTTAATTAAAACATTATTAAACATGAAGAATTGATTATTAAGATATATATCAGTTTCTTCAATAGCATAATCTAAATTTAAAAATGGAATATTAAAACTTCCTTTTTTAAAGTTTAATGAACCGTTGTGGTTTAATTTTTCAATTGCACCCCAGAGCTTTACTCCCCCATTTACTTTTCCAGAGAATTTTTTTATTGCATCTCTTCCGAAAGGAGATAAAAAAGCTAGATCTAAATCAAAAAAATCTAGGTTAAAATTCAAATTTGGTGACTCTAGCCCATTCCAAACACCACTTAATGTAAATGATTTCTCAGTATTGTTTATAATCTCTGAATTTACAGTGTAAGCATTTAAAAGGGTATTCCCGGATGTGTTTAAATTAAAATCACCTAAAAATTGATTATTTATTTTCAATGCCTTAATTGCTCCTGAAAAAGAAAGTTTATTTTCTAAAGGTGATCGTTCCATATGAGAAGTTATCGAAGTGGCGCCCTCTAATTTAAGGAAAGGTGAAAAAGGAAGTAAATTTTCCAAAAGTACTTTTTCAGTTATTAAAGATAGTACAAAGTCATTTTTATTACGATGTCTGCCAGAAAAACGAATAGTTTGATTACCAGAAACAGCATTGAAGTCTGATAATTTAATTTCTTTTGTTTTGGCTGAATAACTAAGTTTGTGAAGTGGATCATTCAAGGGATTAATTATCCAAACATCATTTCCTATTAGTAACTCGGACTTTTTTAATCCGAAGATTGAAATTCCGTTATCTGATTGAGAATTATAAAAATTTATCTCAAAAGGTATTTCTGTTTTTTTATCTTTTAAAAATTCTGATCTAAAATATAAAGTGTCACTTAGTTTTGTGCTTATCATGTTAAAATCACTACCGGTATAATATTCATGAGAAAACTCTTCTATATTTAAAAAAGTATTATAAATTGGATTGTTGGTGTCAATCTGAAAATGAATATTTTGAAATTGTATATCTTTCCATCGCATTAAAGGAGCATCTAAAATAAGCTGTGATCTTAGACTATCAGAAGCGATTTTACCTTTTAAAATTATATTTTTCGAAATTGAAAAATCAGGGTATAAAGCATCCAATAGCTTTTTATGGATTTTTAAATCAAAAGTTAAGTGCTGTCCTTTAGATGTTACTTTAGGTTCTAAAAAAGGATACACCTGATGCAATGCATTTTGAAATAATTTTGAAAGCTCGCTTAGATTAAATTCTCCAGTTGCATTTCCAGAAATACAGTCTGTATTGGAAATTGAAATGATTGTTTTATTATCCTGAAATTGTTTTTCAACAGAAATAGGATTTAGATCTATTTGTTGAATTTCGTTGATAATACTGGCAGATGATATTCTAATTTTTCCTTCTAAGTCATCTATATTTTTTCCTTTTAGATTTGCTAACACAACTCCCTTAAAAACTCTTTTTCCTCGTCCTAATCTAATTCCAAATTTATTTAGATCAACCTTTGAAACATTTGCCAAAATAGTGTACTCAGGAATATTGTTTTGATAATCAAAACGTACGTCACTTTTTAAAACAACTGGTTCAGATTTTATTGTAAACGTATTTCTTAGTTGCTTGTTACTATACAGACCCTCAAATTCAATATTATCCCAGACTTCTTTTGTGGATGATAATTTCGTTTTAGTTCCTTTCCATGAAGCTATAATAGAATCGTTTTTTTGAAAGTCTCCTGTGAAAAGAAGTGAAGAAGCCAGTGTGATTTTTGTGTTTTGTCCTGTCACTGAATCTAGTAAAAGTTTATTAATTTTGAGGGCTAAATCTACTTTACGATTAAATGCTTTAGAGCTTAACAATCCCTTTCCTAAAGAACCCTTTAAAGAAAAATCTCCCCAAGTATTTGAGGAAAACAGTACCATGCTTAAAGAATCTCCCTGAGAAGATAATTTACCACTCATTTGAAGCAATCCGAGATTTTTTAATATTTGTTTTTTTGAGTTAGATAATGTTTCTAGATCTTCAAATGCTTTTGATGAAAGTCTTAAATCATCAATAATTGCGAACCAATTGGTTTCCTGTTCTTCAAAAAAATGTTTAAAATTCAAGTCACCATTAAAGAACAATATTTCATTTTGCAGTAAAACCTTTTTAAATGATAAGTTATTCAAACTTCCTGAGGCAGTCAATGAAATTTTATAAGGTTTTTTATATAAATTTTTAATTTTATTTGGGAAAAGAGCATTGGCATCTAAAGTACTATTGTCAATACTTAGTGCAATTTTCACATTATCATTAAAGTTTTTAAAAGAATTATTTTTACCCTTTATAGACATAGAACCTTTAACATGAGTTTTATCATTAACAATATCAAAAAAAGGCAAAATTAAAGTTCCAGGAGAATAATTCACCTTTCCTGTAAATTCAAATGGTTTTGACTCTGTGGACTCAATAACTCCCTTTAACATTTTTAAATCAACATCAAAACTATCAAGTTGGTATTTAAAATTTTCAGCATAAAGTTCAATATCTTTAATCTTTACGGTATTTCCTTTAGCTTTATTTAAATCAATATACTGGAAACGTGACTTTGAAAAAGTAATCCCAGATGATTTAAAAAATGTAGCTCTTTTTTCATTAGAAGGCTTCTTTAATTTATTTAAAAATACATTTAAAGAATTAGAAAATTCCTGAGGGTATTTTTTAATGTTTAATATAACAGTTGAAGTTTCTATCCTATCAAAATTATAATCATTATTCTTTAATTTTCTAAAATCTTCAATAGAAGTTGATAAGTCCTTAACAAATAATAAAGTATCATTGTGATGATCCAAAATAAGAAAGTTTGAAAATTTTAGCCTCCCATTCCATTTAAAGCTTACTTTCTCTATGACCACTTCCTGTCCTGTTCTTTTCTTTAAATCATATGTAAAAGACTGGACAAGTTTGGTTTGAAACCCTGGAAAAGAAAATAAACCTATAACCACTAGAAATAGTGAGAGAAAACTCACTAAAGTTATGACGATTATTTTTCTTATATTTTTAATTGTAATCTTTTACTTTTGTAACGTTTTTAAAATCGAATATTGTATAAAAAACCCCTCATATTAGCTATAGAATCCTCCTGTGATGATACAGCTGCCGCTGTTATTAATGGAAGAAAAGTTTTATCAAACTGTGTAGCTAACCAAAAAATTCACATCGCTTATGGAGGAGTAGTTCCAGAATTAGCCTCTAGAGCACATCAATCTAAAATAATTCCTGTTGTTCAGCAAGCTTTACAACAAGCAAATATCAACAAAAAAGAGCTAACAGCAATTGCCTATACCCAAGGTCCTGGACTTTTAGGGTCATTACTTGTCGGGAATGCCTTTGCCAAGTCGCTTGCTCTTGCACTCAATATTCCGCTTGTTCCAATTAATCATTTACAGGGACATTTATTAGTTCATTTCATTGAAGATGAAAGAATACAAATCCCTAGCTTTCCATTTTTAGGAGTCATACTTTCTGGAGGACACACTCAATTAGTTCATGTCCATGATCATTTTAATATGAATATTTTAGGCACCACATTAGATGATGCTATTGGAGAAGCTTTTGATAAATGTGGAAAAAGAATGGGCCTACCCTATCCTTCTGGACCACTAATAGATGAAATTGCAAAAAAAGGAAATCCTCATAAATTTATCTTTCCAATTTCAAAATTATCTAATTATAATGTTAGTTATAGTGGAGTAAAAACTGCGTTTATAAATTTCATTTCCAACAACGAACAAAAGGATCCTGATTTCATAAAATATAATTTAGTTGATTTATGTGCTAGCCTACAGTATACGCTAGTTCAAATTATTTTAACTAAAATTAAATTAGTTGCTCGTGACAAAAACTTAACCGAAATTGTTATCGGTGGAGGTGTTGCTGCAAATACTGAAATTAGAAAACAATTGCAAGATATTGTTATAAAAGAAGACTGGACGCTAAGCCTTCCTCCTCTTGAATACACAACTGACAATGCAGCAATGATAGGAATTACAGCCTATTATAAAATTCTAAAAAAAGAATACGGATCTTTAAAGGATTCTTCTAACGCACGTTTAAAATTCAATTAATGACACTTTTTTTTGATCCTTTAATTAAAGAAAGCACTAAAAAATTTATCTTTAGTCGTGAAGAAAGTAAACACCTTGCAAAAGTAATAAGAAAGGTTCCTGGCGACATCATATCTGTAACCAATGGAAAGGGACTCGAGTGGAAGGGGGTTTTAAGTTTTGTTTCTCCTCAAAAAACAATAGCAAGTTTTAAAACTTTCAAGCAACATCCACCCAAGAAATATCAGATTCATTTAGCTATAGCTCCAACAAAAAATAATAGTCGAATGGAATGGTTGATTGAAAAATTATCAGAATTAGGCGTTAGCACAATCACCCCATTACTTTGTGATCATTCAGAACGGAAGATTATTAAAAAAGAACGTTTTGAAAAAATTATAATATCAGGATTAAAGCAATCTCAACAATTTCATCTTCCTAAGGTAAATAAAATAGTGTCTTTCAAAAATTTTGTGTTTGCTTCTAAAAAACAAGAAACCTATATTGCCCATTGTGAAGAAAGCCCAAAAGAAAAATTAGATACGATATCATTTAGAGGAACTTCCCAAACAATAATGATTGGTCCTGAAGGGGACTTTAGTCATCGCGAGATAAAGGAGGCTGTTATGGCAGGAATTAAAGCAGTAAGTATTGGATCACAAAGGTTTAGAACTGAAACTGCTGGTCTTTTTGCTTGTCACACTATTTTCCTTAAACAACATGAAACCACAAAACTTTAACTTCCTTATCTTTAAAATATGAATGCTAAAGAAATTACAAAAGGAATCGTTTGGGCAACTCTCCAACTTTTTGCTTTATCAATACTTTTTTGGTTGTTATTACAACTTCAAACACTAATTATATATATTATAATTGCCGGAGTCATAAGTCTTATTGGACGCCCTATTAGTAAATTTTTAATCCAACGTTTACGATTTAAACCACTCTTTTCAACAACCCTAACTCTTTTGATATTATTAGGTATTCTGATTAGTATTTTTTCCTTGTTTGTGCCACTACTAATTCAGCAAGGAGAAAACTTATCCCTGCTAGATGTTGAGGGTTTAAAAAAAACTACTGAGACCCTGATTCAAGAAATTAGTGTTTATTTTCAGTTAGATAATAGTTTTTGGCAACAGCAATTAGCAGTTGATAATTTATTCAAAAATGTCAATTTTGGATTACTTCCAGAATTGTTTAATCAAATTTTAGAAATCCTTGGAGGTTTTACCATTGGCCTTTTTTCAGTGGTATTTATTCTTTTCTTTTTTTTAAAAGACAGTAAATTACAGGATAGTATGATACTGACTCTAGTAAACGATAAAGTATCAGAACGAGTAAAAAAATCAATTGATAAGACCAAAAATCTTTTGTCTCGTTATTTTTTAGGATTATTACTACAAATTACTATTTTACTTGTTATTTATAGTGTTGTATTAGCTATTTTTAAAGTCGAAAATGCATTCATTATTGCTTTTTTGTGCGCACTTTTGAATCTAATACCTTACTTAGGACCAATCATAGGTGGCTTTTTAATGCTACTACTAACAATGAGTAGCTTTATTGGTGCTGACTTTAGTAATGTAATTTTACCCAAAACCATCTATGTCATGATTGGATTTACTATTGGCCAATTAATCGATAACTTTTTTAGTCAACCCTTTATATTTTCTAATAGCGTTAAGTCACACCCGCTAGAGATTTTTATAGTTATACTTGCCGCAGGAACACTTTTAGGTCCTGTCGGAATGATCATCGCTATCCCTTTTTATACTACTCTTAAGGTAATTGCCCAAGAATTTTTATCTGATAATAAAATAGTAAAATCTCTTACTAAAAATTTTTAATTCCTCTTTATGAAAAATAGTTTTCTTGTATCTCTTCCCTTTCTACTATTTTTTATTTCAGTCCAAGCTCAAAAACTTAATCGAACTGAAAAAAAAATCATTAAAAAAGTAGAACTCTTAAATATTGAAAGTATAAATTTTCTTGAAAAAGTTGTTAATATAAATAGCGGTACACTCAATAAAAAAGGAGTCCGTGAAATTGGTAATATTTTTAATGAAGAATTTAAATCAATTGGTTTTAAAACAGAGTGGATTGACATGCCTGAGGAGATGAATCGAGCTGGTCATTTTTTTGCTAATATTACGGGCAACAAAGGAAAAAAATTACTCCTCATTGGTCATTTGGATACTGTTTTTGAAGAAAATAGTCCATTTCAGCAATTCAATAGATTAAATGATAGTATTGCTCATGGCCCTGGTGCCAATGATATGAAAGGTGGCGACGTAGTAGTTTTATATGCCTTAAAGGCTTTGGCAAATTTAAATTTACTTGACAACGCTAACATATCAGTTGCATTTACAGGAGATGAAGAAAGTACAGGAAAACCGCTAAGTATTTCTAGAAAAAAACTAATTGAAGTAGCTAAAGAAGCTGATATAGCTCTTGGATTTGAAACTTCTACTGGTTTTGACAATGCAACAATAGCAAGAAGAGGAGCATCTGGATGGAAAGTAGAAGTCACAGGAAAACGTGCTCATTCTTCTGGAGTTTTTAGTGAAAATACAGGTGCTGGATCGATTTTTGAAATGAGTCGAATTTTAAATTCTTTTTATGAAGAAGTTCGAGGTGAAGAATACTTAACCTTTAACCCAGGAACACTTCTTGGAGGTACTTTTGTTGATTATGACTCTAAAAAAAGTAGTGGAACTGTTTTTGGAAAAACTAATGTAGTGGCACAGAAAACAATCGTCAATGGAGGCCTTCGTTTTATTTCTGAAGAACAAAAAGAAAATGCACGAAAGAAAATGCGTGAAATAGTAAAGCAAAATCTTCCACAAACAAAAGCAACTATAAGTTTTACAGATAGTTATCCAGCGATGGTTCCTAGTGAGGGAAATAAATTATTGTTAAATATTCTAAATGAGGTAAGTCTTTCCTTAGGACATGAAGGAGTTACTGCATACGACCCCGGAAAAAGAGGAGCTGCAGACATTTCTTTTGTAGCTGATTATGTAGATGGTTTGGACGGCCTTGGAACCATGGGAACAGGAGCACATACGCCCAAAGAAACAGTCAATTTAAAAACAATGAATGCACTAATTCAACGTACTGCCATATTCATTTATCGTTTAATAAACATGAATTAGCAGTAAGTATCAAAGTTTTTCTTTTGAAGGCTTAACGCTACTTTAAACTCTTTTATAAGCTGATCAATTAAATCTTTTGTGGGTTGCACATCTTTAATTGAAGTTACCCCCTGGCCCGCAGACCAGATTGTTTTCCAGGCTTTTGCTTCAGCTTTGGCAGCATCTAACTCACTTCCAAAATCAATTTTCTTCGATTTACTCCAAAGATCTTCAGTAATACCCATAGCTTCAAGACTAGGCCGTAAAAAACTGGCATTCACTCCAGAAACTGCAGCAGTATAAATAATATCTTCTGCTTTGCTGTTAATAATCATTTTTTGATATGCCTCATCAGCCAAACTTTCAGCTGTATTTATAAAACGAGTACCCATATAAGCTAAGTCAGCTCCCATTTGCAGTGCAGAAGCAACGTCATTTCCATTGCTTATACATCCAGAAAGTAAAATTGTTTTATGAAAAAACTGTTTTATTTCATTGACTAATGCAATTGGATTTAAAATCCCCGCATGACCACCAGCGCCTGCAGCTACGAGAATTAATCCATCAACACCAGCCTCAGCTGCCTTTTCAGCATGACGTCTTTTTATAATATCATGGTATACTAACCCTCCATAGCTATGTACGGCATCAACCAAATCAGATACTGCACCTAATGAAGTGATAATTAAAGGTACTTGATGCTTCATGCAAATTTCCAAATCTGGCTGAACTCTAGGGTTTGTTGGATGAACTATTAGGTTTACTCCAAAAGGAGCCGCTTTTTTTCCCGTTTCTTTTTCAAAAGATGCAAGCGCTTCTTTTATTTCTATAACCCATTGTTCAAAACCTTCTGTTGTTCTATGATTTAAGGCAGGAAAAGTACCTACTATTCCATTTTTACAACATTCAATTACTAATTTAGGGCCTGATATCAAGAATAAAGGAGCTGCTACAGCTGGAATAGAAAGATTATTTATAAAATTAGGTTTCATATTTATTTTTTAATTAAAAGGGTCCATTCAAATTCAAAAGTGGATACTAAATCATTATTTTCATCCATACCTTTAGAAGTAAGCCATAATGTTTGAGGTTTATCCGTTTCTAATAATTTTTTAATCGCATTTGTTATCAGATCAGCTGAATTACAAGAAAAGGTAATTCTACCTTGTGCTTTTTTCGAAAAGTTTGCTTTATTATTTAAAACTAACATCGAAACTTTTCTTTTTGAGATTTGAATTTCTTGAATCAACAACATGCCTGTAGTTAACTCAGCAGCCATTCCTTGAACTGCCCAAAACATTGAATTGAATGGATTTTGATTAATCCAACGATGCTTTACTTTGGCCTCGCAAAAAGATTGCTCTAATGATGTTACACGTATTCCGCACAACCATACAGAGGGAAGTTTTAGTAAGGTAAATAAGCTAATTTGAAACTTAGAGAATTTCATTAATTTTCTAGAAATATTAAAGGATCAATATAGTCTAAATCAAAAGCATCTGCAACCTCTTTATAAACTACACTTCCATTTACAACGTTTAACCCTTTAGCCAGAGCCTTATTCTCAACACAAGCAAGTTTCCATCCCTTATTTGCTAGTTCTAGGGCATATCTGAGAGTTGCATTAGTTAATGCTGTGGTTGAGGTAAATGGAACAGCTCCAGGCATGTTTGTTACCGCATAATGAATAATACCTTCTTTTATAAAAATAGGTGAGTCATGTGTAGTGGGTTCACTTGTTTCAAAACATCCACCTTGATCGATAGCCACATCAACTAAAACAGTTCCTGGAAGCATCGTTGAAAGCATTTCTTTTCGAATTAATTTTGGAGCCTTAGATCCAGGAATTAATACGGTTCCTATTATTAAGTGTGAACGTCGAACTTCTTTATCAATTGTATGTTCTGTTGAATATACGGGGGTAACATTGGCAGGCATAATACTTTCTAAGGTGCGCAATCGATTTAAATTAGTATCTAAAATTGTAACATTAGCACCCAAACCTGCAGCCATTCTTGCAGCCTCTGTTCCAGAAACACCTCCACCAATTATTAAAACATTTGCAGGTTTTACACCCGTAACACCACCTAATAGTATCCCAAGACCTCCCTGTGGTTTTTCTAAGTATTTAGCTCCCTCTTGAGTAGCCATTCTACCAGCAACTTCAGACATAGGAATTAGTAGCGGTAAAGTTCCATTATCTTCAACTGTTTCATAAGCTAAACAAACTGCACCGGACTTAATCATTGCTTTTGTAAGTGTCTCGCTGGAAGCAAAATGAAAATAAGTGAATAATAATTGATTGGGTTGAATTAATTGATACTCTGCAGCTATAGGTTCTTTTACCTTTATTATCATATCTGCTAACTTATAAATACCTTCAATGGAATCAGAAAAAGAACATCCTACCTTTTCAAATTCAATATCTGAAAAACCACTTAATTCTCCAGCACCACGTTGAATATTAACATCATGACCTGATCTAATTAGGGCCTGTGCTCCAGCTGGAGTGACTCCTACTCTAGATTCATGCGATTTAATTTCTGTTGGAACTCCTATTTTCATTTTAAATCAACTTTAAGTTAAATATATCTATAAATTAAAATTTATCGAAGATATAAATTTGAAGAACATTCTGTCAGTAATTAAGGGAAAAGTAAATTCAAATTTATAACTTGTATAGAACAAATTTTAACTTATGAAATATTTTAACAAAACAAGGACTATCGAGCAAAAGGTGACAGATCGAGAAATGATACATCTGTTAGAACGTCAAGCAGAATTATTAAATAACATTCTAATTGAACTCAAAAGCCAGAGAAAAGAATAAATTTTTTAAAAAATATTGAAAACAAAAAAACCTTCTTAATTATTAGAAGGTTTTTTGTTTTCGATAATGTGAACGCGACAGGATTCGAACCTGTGACCGTCTGCTTAGAAGGCAGATGCTCTATCCAGCTGAGCTACGCGTCCTATTTTAATGTTATTAATACTTCCCAAGGATTTTAAAATAAATTAATGCCTTCAAAATGTCAGGTTATACGTTTTTTATTACGTATTTCTTAAAAGTATGGGTATTCAGTATTTCAATAAACTGGTCGCAAATATAATATTAGTTTCGTCAATGTAAAGCAATACAGTTTTAATTTTTACTGTAATCTGTAACAGGTTACCACCCTTTTTTAATCTTTAATTGGTAACGGTCTAATATCTGACTTCCATCCACTTTTTTCTTCATCTCTTATTACGATGCCAATAAACAATAGTTGGTCTAAAATATCTTTTTCATTTGTAATCATATGTGAGTTTTAAAATACGATTGTTAAACAATTCTATGTTTGGTTATACCACACAGTTAAAATTATTATTACTTAAGTATTTTCTATAGTTGTTTTTAAAAGCTAAAAGTTTCCAAACATTCTTTAATTTCTAAACGTGGGGAGGGGTTTTTAGAATCGTTTTTTATTTAGACACTAGTTCTTGTAGTTAGTATATAACCCCAAACCTAAGCATTTAAGACACTACATACATTGAACCCCAATTATCCTCTCTAATGTGATGACAGAAAGAGTATTAGAGATTTATAAAGTAGGGGGTTCTCCTTAGGGGTTAACTGGCATAGAGGGGTGTAATCCAGTTTCCCCTGTAACCCCATACCACCACTTACCTAAGAGAAGATCCCTGTGTTGGAGTTTTAGGGGTATTTTTTATTCCTTGCTATTTTTTCTTTAACTATATCGAGATTCATGTACCTATTAAAATATGGTATCAAAAATTTATATGTTAGACTTTTTTAGGCAAAGAATTCATTATCATATTCCCGAATCTTGTCCTTATATACAAACTTTCTTAACTCATTATATAGTCTTTAGTTTTATGTCATCAAAAAAAGTTTAATCAAATACCCATATAGCTATAGCCCATTAATTGTTAAGTTATAATCTAATGTTTCATCACCGCTTGTTTTGTCTGAAGTATTTACAACGTATATATAAAATGTCGCTCTTGACTTTTATAAATGAACTAAAGTCTGAGACAGTGCCTTCTGAAACAGTTTCATCAGGTATAATCTCATAGTTGAAGTATTGACCATTAACTTTTATTATTGTCCAAGATATGGCTTGATTTAAATATTGGCGTGACCAAAACCTTATTTGATAAAAAGAGTATTTAACGTGCTTGTTTAGGAACCGCTTTTGAAGCTTCCTGTGACGGAAGCTACTTTGATAGAAAACACTCAAAAATTATTAAAATGATCAAAAAACTATAAAAATTAGGCGAAAAGGGCTAAAAATGAATATTCCTATTTGCTAAAAAAAAATGTTTTTTTAGTTGGATATTTGTATTTTTAGCATGAAGCTTGTTAGGTGACCTTTAAAGCCCATAGTATCATTTATAAAACCACTTTTCATTTAACTGGTCCTTATTTAGTGATTATAACTCAATAGAGATTTGTTTATCCTTATTTATAAGTAATGTACACTTTTCGAAATTAGGAGGACCGAAACTTCTACTTGGATTATTAGAAAATGCATAAGGTTCGCTTGGTATTCCAAAAAAACCTGTGTCTAAAACACCATTATTATTTTCGTCATGAAACACCGAAATTGAGTAAATACCTGTTTTTATATTTGCTATTTCTAAAGAAACTGAATTGTTTGTTACAGTAACTACTTTAGAGTATTTACAATGTTTTAAAAAATCTTCCTTTTTATCTGTTAAGCATACTTGTAATTCACCTTTTATCTTCTCAAAATTATTTACAATAATCTGTAAATTATAAGTTATTTGTGGTTCCTGAGCAATAAGTAAATTAGAACTAAATAAAATTAATAATAGAAAATAAAGTTTTAACATCAATGATTAATAAAATATTATTTGAAAAATATGAATATATAAAAAAAGGAATCACTTTTAATTAGAATCCACAATACATTTCTTCGAAACCATCTTATCTATGGTTACATTTACCTAAAACTATACTATGTCAAAAACATTTGCTGAGTTAGGTATAAATCTAACATTACAACAAAGTTTAAGTAAACTAAAAATATTAGTACCTACCGACATTCAATCCAAAACAATTCCAGTAATTCTTACTCAAAAAGAAGATGTAGTGGCATTGGCAAAAACTGGGACTGGCAAAACTCTTGCTTTTGGACTACCATTACTTCAGTTAATAAATACAGAAAAAAGTGAAGTTCAAGTTTTAATACTTGCCCCAACAAGAGAATTAAGTCAACAAATTTTTTCTAATTTAACTGAATATGGCTCACAAAATTCAGCAATAAAAGTTACTGTTGTATCTGGAGGTATTCCAATTAAACCTCAAATAGAGCGCTTAAAAATCGCATCTCATATCGTAGTAGCTACACCAGGTCGGATATTAGATTTAATAAGCCGTGGTGCTATTTCTCTTAAAAATATATCCTCACTAGTTCTAGATGAAGCCGATGAAATGATCAGTAATTTTAAAGATGATTTAGAGCGTATTATTAAAGAAATTCCAGCGTCACACAGAACACTATTATTCACCGCAACACTTTCTGGTCAAGTCAAGCAATTGATTCAAAATTTCATGTCAAAACATGTTATTCAATTAGAAACAGATATGTTAACGGTTGGAAACCAAGAAATTGAGCATCAGTATATAGTTGTCGCACCTATAGAAAAACTTGAGGTATTATTACACTTTTTAAGTTCCAAACAAGGGCAAAGAGGAGTTATTTTCTGTAAAACAAAAGCGGCAGTAAATAAGTTAGGTAAAAATTTAGCTATCAATAAATTCTCTTCTGGTACTATTCATGGGAGTTTAACCCAAGGGATTAGAGATAGAATTATGGGACAATTTAGAGAAGGATATATAGATATTTTAGTGGCAACAGATTTAGCTGCTCGCGGGATTGATGTTAAAGAAATATCATATGTTGTTAATTATCATTTACCTGACACCTGTGAAGCATATGTTCACAGAAGTGGAAGAACGTCAAGAGCAGGATTCAAAGGACTTTCATTAACTATTTTGCAAGAAGAAGAAGTTAAAGAGCTTGTAAATTTTGAAAATGAACTAGGAATTAATTTCAATGCTTTAGTTAAAGCAGATCCTGTTGAAATTGAAAAAAATAATGGATTGCTATGGGCCAAAAAAATATTTAAAACAAAGCCAAACAGAAGTATTTCCGAAAAATTCAGAAAAGAGATAATTGCTATTTTTCATCATCTTACAAAAGAAGAGTTAATAGATAAGGTTCTTGCTAATTATTTAATTAACAAAAACACGAATACTTCAAAAGAATCATCTTCAAAAAACAGAAATAAGAACTAGTTATTATGGCAAACAACACAAAAGATCAACAGGATATATTACGTAAGTTGAATATTCATGTGCTTAACCCAATGCAAATAGAGGCTATTTCTGTGATTGAAAATACCACCAACACTATTCTTCTTTCACCAACAGGAACTGGTAAAACATTGGCTTTCTTATTACCAATTATCAAAATTCTTGATCCAAATTGTAGTGACGTTCAGGCCCTAATAATTGTACCTTCTAGAGAATTAGCGATTCAAATTGAACAAGTTATTCGAAATATTGGGTCTGGTTTTAAGGCAAATGCAGTTTATGGCGGTAGACCCATGTCTAAAGATAAAATAGAAATAAAGCATACACCCGCTATTTTAATTGGGACACCAGGAAGAATTGCTGATCATTTTAGTAACAATCGATTTTCTTTAAAAAATATAAAATCTTTAATTTTAGATGAATTCGATAAATCACTAGAAGATGGCTTTGAAGTTGAAATGAGAAATATAATCAATCAACTACCTCATATCAATAAACGAGTACTCACTTCTGCAACCAAAACATTAAAAGTACCAGATTTTGTTCGTTTAAACCTGCCAACTACTATAAACTATTTACAAGAAAAAATAGCTTCCAAACTAGATGTTAAAACTGTATTATCTACCTCTAAAACCAAATTGCCTATTCTTTTAGAGCTCCTCCAATTTCTAGGAAATCAAAACGGAATTATATTCTGTAATTTAAGACAGAGTATTGAACAGGTGAGTGATTTTTTAAATCGAAATAAGATTAACCACAGCTGTTTTTCTGGAGGAATGGATCAAAAAGAAAGAGAGCGCGCTTTAATTAAATTCCGAAATGGATCCCATCGAGTTTTAATTGCTACTGATCTGGCTTCTAGAGGTCTTGATATTCCAGAATTACAATTCATCATTCATTTTGAAATGCCTAGGGCTGAAGAAGAATTTACACATAGAAACGGAAGAGCTGCTAGAGTCGATTCTAAAGGAACTGCCTATATTTTAAAAAAAGAAAATGAAGAATTAGCCTTGTATGTGAAAAATGCGAAAGGTATAGATATTTCAAAAAAGCCAATTCATAAACCACAATTTTGGGAAACATTATTTATCTCTGGCGGGAGAAAAGACAAAATCTCAAAAGGTGATATTGCAGGATTATTTTTTAAACAAGGTATGATTACTAAAGATCAACTCGGATATATTGAGTTAAAACAAGATTGTGCGTTTATTGCTGTTCCTAAAGCAATTGCTTCGGAACTAATTAATAAACTAAACAATACTCGCCTTAAAAAGAAAAAAATTAGAGTAACCTTATTGTGAAAATAAAATAGATTTAGCAATAACTTCCTACTGTTTTTGCTGTAACCATTAATTACTACTAAAATTTTAAAATGAACTTGTTAAAATCGCTATAAAAGATTCAATCCCCATAAAATAATTACCTAAACGTAAATTTTCATTTGGACTGTGCTGGTTATTATCTAAATTAACCGTTGGAACTCCAATAGCTGGAACTCCAAGCTGAGAAACAAACGGAGAAATAGGTACAGAGCCTCCACTGGTTCTTATAATAACTGGTGATTTTTGATAATAATCATTTAAAATTTTAGTTAGCCACTGCCCTTCTTTTGCCTTAGAGTCTGTTCTAAAAGCTGGATAATGAACTTTAGCCTTCATTTGAATTATTTTATCATACCGAAGCCTCTCATCACTTGTGGGGGTGTGATCTAAAATAGTATAGCCTAATCCTTTTATATGGTTTTTAATACTACTTAAAAGAATTTCTGGTTTACTCTCCAATACTAAACGAATATCAATTTCAGCAGTTGCTGAAGAAGGAATAATTGTTCTTGCTTCTTTTCCTATCCAACCACTTTGCATGCCCCTAATATTTAAAGAAGGATACTGAAGTGATTCCTGATAGGTTGAACCTACCAAATCATTTAATTTAGTTTGTGTTCGTGCTTTAATTGATGTTTCCTCTGATGGAACTCCTTCTAAAATTTCTTTGACAGTATCACTTAAAAAAATATCTGAATAAAATCCTGGAATCAGCACCCTTCCATTATCATCTTTCATAGAACCTAAAACCTTTGATAAGGCTAAAGCAGGATTAGGAAGGTAGTTGCCATAATGTCCACTGTGTTGAGATGTTAAAGGACCATATGTTGTAAGTGTTAGTGTGGCAATTCCACGATTTCCAAAAACTAACGTGGGTAATCCGCTAGAGTGCATAGGTCCATCCAAAATCAATAATACGTCTGCTAAAAGCTCTTCTTTGTATTCCTTTACAGCCTGAGGAAGTCCTGGTGAACTTTGTTCTTCTTCAAAGTCAATGATCAGTTTTATATTGAAAGCAGGACTTTTGTTATTGTTCTTTAAATACTCCAAAGCAATTAAGAACATCGCAAAAGGTCCTTTGTCATCTGCACTGGAACGAGCGAAAATACGGAGATCCTCATTATCAGCATTGGTGATATTTTCCCAGCCAATTGATTCAAACCCTTGACTAGTTTTTTGCATTAACTCAGCCGAATAGGGATCATCTTGATTCCATTTAGAATGGTCGACTGCTTGTCCATCTAAATGTAAATAAAAAGCAACTGTAGGTAGGTTTTTCTTAACAATCTTATTGGCTAATAAAAGAGGTAAATGAGAAGTGCTTAACGTTTTTACTTCAAAATCTAATGCTATTAACTCTTGTGTTGCCCAATCTATATTTGCGCTAATTTGTTCTTTTTGAGCTGCATCATTTGGAAGAGCTAAAAAAGATTTAAACTTTTCTATATTTTCAATCCCCATAGCACGTGCTGGTTCTTGATAATGACGTTGCGCCATTAATTGAAGAGAACCCACTGCAAAAATAAAAATACTTATAATTATTTTCATATAATTTAATTTATTGGCTTGAATGAAAAATACACCTACCCAAATATATAAATTTGAAGAGGGAGAATTTGATTTATTATAAAAGAAATAGATTTGTACTTTGGAATAATTATTATTATAAAAATAATCTTTTGAGAAAAATACTCCTAGCAATAAATTTACTTTTAGTTTCAGTTGTTTTTGCACAAAATTCAAATTCAAATCCCTCTCTAAATTTCAATATTACCCTTTTAGATAATAATCCAGTAATCGATGGTAATATTCTTGGAGAATCCATCTGGAATGGAGTTCCTGTTATTAGTGATTTAAAACAAATAAAACCTAACTACGGTATGGCTGCATCCGAAAAAACAGCTATACGTATTGCTTATACTGCAAAAACACTTTATATCGCAGTAGTTTGCTATGATACTTCACCTGAAAATATTGTGGTCTCAGATTCTAGAAGGGATGCGGATCTTAATGATGATGATAGTTTTCTTTTTATACTAGATACATATAATGACCAGCAAAACGGATTCTTATTTGGCACTAATGCTAATGGTATGGAGTATGATGCACAAATTGACCGAGAAGGTGAAGGAAATTTTAGTGCTAATAGACAGCAGGGAGGAGTTGTGGGCGGAACTAATATTAATTGGGATGCCTCATGGGAAGTAAAAACAGAAACAGGGGATTATGGTTGGAGCGCAGAATTTGCGATCCCACTAAGATCCATCAGGTTTAATAGTGGATCAAATAAAACATGGGGGATTAACTTTCAACGCAACATAAGCAAACGATCAGAAACTGCATATTGGGCAAACTTACCTTTAGGATTTGATATAAAACGCTTATCCTTAGCAGGAAAAATGAATGGATTAAATTTAAAATCTCCCAAAAATCTGAAAGTGATTCCATATGGATTAACGCAAGGTATCAATGATAATAATACTGTTAATAAAACATCATCTTCTGCGGCCATTGGAGGAGATATTAAATATAGTCTTACTCCTGGACTAACTCTAGATGTAACTTATAATACAGATTTTGCCCAAGTTGAAGTAGATGAGCAACAAGTAAATTTAGATCGATTTAATTTATTTTTTCCAGAAAAAAGGCCATTCTTCCTTGAAAATGCTGGTCAATTTAGTGTAGGGAGTGCCGGGGAAATTGATCTTTTTTTTAGTCGGCGTATCGGAATTAGTGACGATGGGCAGCTTGTCCCTATTATAGGAGGTTCAAGAGTTTCGGGAAAAGTAGGACAAACAAATGTCGGTCTACTAAGTATGTTTACCGATGAAATAGAGGGGAATGATTTAGTTAAAAATAGTTTTTCTGTTGCTAGAGTTAATCATGATTTTGCAAGTAGTAGATCTTCTTTAGGTGGGGTGTTTGTAAATCGTTCTGGGATTGGAGATCCAGATAATTATAATCGAGTTTTTGCCATGGATGGTAAATTAGGATTGGGTAAAAAAGCACAACTTACGGGCTTTATCTCAAAAAGTACTACTCCTGGGATAACTTCAAATGATCATGCTTTTAAATTTTTAGGTGTTTATAATTGGAACGGTTGGAACCTTAGGGCTGGCTATACTGAGGTTGGAGAGGGCTTTAATCCAGAAGTTGGATTTTTATTGAGATCCGCTTTTAAAAAACCTGAATTTTTAATTTTCAAGCAGTGGCGTCCTAAAAATACTGGAAAATTATTAGAAGTACGCCCACATGTTTCTTACAGAAGTTATTGGGATTTTGATAATACATTGGTTACAGGATTTTTGCATATTGATAATCACTGGGTATGGGAAAGTGGGTTTGAAATTCATACTGGAATTAATTTTACAACAGAAGGGGTCTTAAATCCTTTTTCTATTTCAGATGTAACGATTCCAATCGGTGAATACAATCACAGTGAATTCCAATTTGTCCTGATGACTAACGCTAATAAAAAAATTTACTTTCAAACAAGGACAGTTATAGGGGGGTATTTTGGAGGAGATCGTGTATCAAGTAATAATAAAGTCACCTTACGTTTAGGAGATAAATTTAACGCTTCTGGAACTCTAAATTACAACCACTTAGAATTAGCAAATGGTAATGTTGACGCTATTATTAGTGGTGCTCGTTTTGCCTACTCCTTTACACCTCGTATGTTTTTACAAAGTTTGGTTCAGTATAACAATGTGTCTAATATAACCTCGGTGAATGCTAGATTTGGCTGGTTACAAAATGCAAATACTGGCCTTTTTGTGGTTTTTAATATCATTCAGGATACTAGTTTTATGGATCGGTATAATAATCAAAGTGTTACCATCAAATACAGTTATCAATTTGATTTACTTGGGAGGTAATTTTTTTATTAAATAATTTAAAATTTAAATTTTACAAAAATTTCATTTCCACTCCTAGTAACTGCAGACTCTCCATTTGGGATGCCAAAGTCATATGCATAGGCCGCTGAGAGTCCGAACTTAGTTTTAATAATTATTAAAATATTAGAATAACCTATACTCTTATATCCTCCTCCTATCTCTAAAGTGTCTTTAAAATCAAAAGTTCCTCCAATATGAGTTTGATTTTGTCCGTCTGGTATTAGCTTGGCGCTTATAAAAGGCTTTAGTTTTGAACCAAATACGCCTGTGTCTATTGAAGTTCCAGCTAATAAATATATAGGTGGTTTTTCAGAGCTTATAAAAGCATTGTCTTTTACAAACTTAACTGGATTTAGAAAATTAGGAATAGAGGCAGATATGTAAAATTTTTCGGATTTAAGAAGTGCTCCAAAGCCAAAGACTGGAAAAATAGCATTACCATCAGTTGAAATAGCAGGATTAGCAACTTCTGTAATTCTACTAAGTCCTTCAATATCTGTTTTCTTATTAGTTGCTCCTGCCTTTACCCCTAAAAATAAATTAGTTCCACCACCCATTTCTAATTGATAACTTGCATCAATAGCATATTGTGTTCGACTATCAATAAAAACTTTATTTGATATAACTGAAGCTCCAAGGGATAAATTATTTTTAGGATTCCCACTATAAAAGAAATAACTCATTTTGGGAGAACCGGAAACTCCTTGCCATGAGGAACGAGTGGTAAAGGAGACCTCTCTACCTTCACTTCCCACATATGCTGGATTAAAAGCGTTCATATTAAAACGTTCCATTAGAAGATTCTCTTGAACCTGAGCTTGACCGGTATATCCTATAACAATAAATAGAACAAAAATTAAAGGGCTTTTAATATTAAACATATTCAAATTAATTAAATATGTATAACCATCCATCTTTAACCTCAGATGAGGTTCCACCAAGTGATATTCTATAATAATAGGGGCCTGTTGGAAGTGCGTTACCTGTTCTTATGTTTGTCCCTGTCCAATCATTCTGATAGTTTGCTGATTTATACACTAAACTTCCATCTGCTGCATACACCGTAACGCTAGTAAAAGGATAATCTTCTAGGTTAATAATTTTCCAGGTAGATTCTAATCCAGGCTGATTTGGTGTTAATGCAGTGGATATAAAGGTGCCTTCATCTGGGAAACCATCATTACCATCATCATCGTCCTGACTATCTGGAATTCCGTCTCCATCAGTATCTAAACTTCCATTAGGATCTAAGGGGAAAGCATCTCTGTGATCTGGTATACCATCATTATCACTGTCATAGTCAAATTCATCGTCGATACCATCTCCGTCAATATCTCTACAAAATGCTGGATCAAAAGGGAAGTCATCTACGACATCTAAACAATCATCATTATCATCATCTAGATCCGCATTGTCTCCAATTCCATCATTATCATTATCTGACCATTCGTTTCTATCTAATGGGAAACTATCCTCTGTATCGAGATAAGTATCATTATCATCATCAGCATCAGTACTATCTGGATCTCCATCAAGATCCGTGTCTATTGGGAAATCATTATTATCTTTTGGATCGGTTCCAGAAGCATCTTCAAGAGTATCTAACCATCCATCATTATCATCATCCGTGTCAGCATTATCTCCAATGCCGTCATCGTCATTATCTGCCCATTCTAAACTATCTAATGGAAAACGATCATTAACGTCGTAGAACTCATCATTATCATCGTCTTGATCAACACAATCGGCAATTAAATCTCCATCAGTATCTAATGGAATACTATTAGCATCAAAATCACTAGTCCCACAAGATGCTTCATTGTAATAAGTATAACCATCTCCATCAGCATCAGTATCACAAACATCTCCTAATCCATCACCATCCAAATCTGCTTGACTTACATTGGCAATGGTAATACAATTGTCATTTTCATTTGCTATTCCATCATTATCAGCATCTGGATCAGCCTGGTCTCCTATTCCATCTCCATCACTATCAAGACTTTCTGAAGCATTTGTTGGAAAAGCGTCTAAAGTATCAGGAACTCCATCATTGTCGTCATCAGTATCTTCAGCATCTCCTACTCCATCACCATCAGAATCGGTTTGATTTGAATTCGCAGTATTCGGAGCATTATCACATGCATCACCTATTCCATCATTATCAGCATCTGCTTGATTTGCATTAGCAGTAGTTGGACAGTTATCTGATTGATCGACTATACCATCTGAATCTGAATCTATAGTCGTATTACTTGACTGCCCTGAATCATTGTCTTGATTATTGTCTTGATTATTGTTATCTGAAGGATCTTGCTGATTATTTTGACTTAAAGAACACCCATTTGCACTCACATCGGTTCCCAACGGTGTATTGAGACAATAATCTTGACTGTCAGGTACTCCATCGTAATCTGCATCCTTTTGATTATCAGAACAACCATTTTGATCGACCACGGCCCCTGAAGGAGTATTTGGACAAGCATCTGAGGCGTCATTTATCCCATCAGAATCACTATCACAGTTTACACAAGTAGTATTGTAAGACTGTAGATGACTCGCTGCAAATCCCTGTAGATCAAATATTTGGTTGTATACAGGAGTTACTCTAAAGATTTCATTTCCATTGGGAGTTCCTTGAAGAGTAAATTGAAGTTTATACGTATCAACACTTCCAGATATACTATTAGCAAGAGGGGTGGCAAGGGTCGAGTTTCCTCCTGAGACAGATATATGAAATGCATTGTATCTAATTGCTGAACTGTACGGAATTTGATCTGATCCATTTACGGGTTCAGAGAAAACTACAGTTAGCTCATTGAGGGCAGAATTAACAGAAACACCATCAATAATTGGAGGGTTGTAATTTAAAGTAACCGTGTTATTGGATTGATTTTGATAAGATCTGAGTCCTTGACTATCATAAATATTATAATCACCATTTGGTTTTACTGTGATGACCTCTTGCCCGTTTAACTTTCCATTAAGTCCAAAGGTGAGTTTATAATACGCTCCCTCTTTTACGATTGATGTTGGGTAACTGTTTGAGAGAGTTGCAACACCGCCGTTTATATATAATCTGAAATCATTCGTCGTAAGTTCACCAGTACTGTTACTGTTTGTGAAGACAGCCTCGCTAAACTTAACCTTTATAAATTTATTGTCGGAGGTGATAATTGTTTCTCTTATTATAGGATTTGTAGAAACGTTCATATTAATTGTATTACTCTTACCCTTCACTGAGAATGAACAAGATCCTGTTGAACCAGAATAAGGAATGGCAATGGCACACTCAATATCGTAGTTTTGGGTTATTACACCTGCAGAGAACGTTTTTGATGTTCCAGACTGAATAAGTTGTTTATTTACATACCAATTAAGAGTTGCATTTGAGGGAATTTCAGAAGTAGAGGTAGCTGTAAATGTGGCGGATTGGAAATCTGCAATTGAAGTTCCTATATCTGAGATGATACTAATTCCTTGAAGGGTAATACTACTGTCTGAATAAAATTCTATCCCTGAATTATTCCCCTCATCATTACTATTTGGACCTGCAGTGATCGTAGCTGTTGAACTAAAGTTTATATCTTTTACAGAGATATAGTCAACACAAGGTGCTGAATTTAAAATTGTAATATCAGTTTGTGAACCTGAGGAAGACGATTTTATCGTAGATACCTGCCCAAGGGGACTGTTAAGCTCAAAAGTTTCAGATACCGAATAACTGTAATTAGACCCAAAGGTGTAAATCGCTCCGTTTCCTTGAAGTTTTAGTGTTGTAAAGGAAACATTCCCTGTGAAATTTGCAGAGTTCTTTATTTCTGCATAGCCAATTTTACTCAAATTATTCCCATGAGGACCACCATTATTTCTCGATGTTTGATGTAAACGTATTTGACCATTACCCTTTTGAACTAAACGATCAATATCCCCATAAGAGTAAAAATTTATACTATTAGTACTAGATCTATTTGTGATAATTTCTTTCCAATCATTTTGTAATCCTTGCCTACCTGATTCATCACTATAGTTAGATCCATTGAAAAGATAGGTTGCTTGAGAATTATTCATTACTAAATCACCATTACCACTACTTGACAATCGACTGTAGGAATAGTAATAATTAGATGTAGTAATAGAACTTGTCCCCAGATTTAAGGTCATCGTTGCGTTCTGTGTTACTATTATTAGAAAATTATTCCCAGTATTTACATCATGATTATTAGTTGTAAACACACCTGATTGACAATACAATTGTGAGCTCAGAGTAAGTGGGCTTGAAAGCGATACTGATGGACCATTTAGAAATAATTGCCTTAATTGTTTCCCTTTACTATCAAAAGTAACTGATGCTGTACCTATAAGATTCGTGTTATCCCGATACAAGATCATGTTTTCATTTAGTAAAAATGATCCATAAACTTTTAACTGTTTATAATTATAATCAAACTTAGGGTTATTAGTCACTCCTGACCAACTAATGTTTTTACATGCTGCATTATCAATATCAATAGTCACTACCTGATCTGAAGCGCTAAATGAATTTTGATCAAAATATAGATTATCTACAGAAGTTGGTGGACAGCCAACCGCCGAGCCGCCAGAGCTAAGTGACCATTGAGACCCATCACTCCAATTACCCGTTTCCCCTATCCAGTATAAATTTCTTTCTTGTAATAAACCAAAAGTAATTCCGCTATTATTTCCATTATTAATAGAATTATTAGCAGTAAAAGATGCCGTACCAGTATAGTTAATATCCTGTATATCTAAGTAGTTTGATGTTAGTGATTGCACACTTGATATATTAGCAGCTGTACCTGGACTGTTTGACTTAAGAGTCGTTATGGCACAACCCGATTGCCCAAGCTCAAAAGTTTCAGATACCGAATAGCTGTAATTAGACCCAAAGGTGTAAATCGCTCCGTTTCCTTGTAGTTTTAGTGTTGTAAAGGAAACATTCCCTGTAAAATCTGCAGAGTTCTTTATTTCTGCATAGCCAATTTTACTTAAATTATTTCCATGAGGACCACCATTATTTCTAGATGTTTGTTGCAACTTTATCTTTCCATCACCTTTTTGAATAAGACTTCCTATGTCTCCATAATCATCAAAAGAGATATCATCACTTCCACTTCTATTGGTGATTATTCTTTCCCAGGGAATCTCAGCATAACTTCGGAAATAGCGTCCGTTAAATAGATAGGTCGCCTGAGAATTATTCATTATAAGGCTACCGTAGTTACTGCCGGAGGAGTTATCTCGAGCTTGATGTTGATAGTCTGTGGTAATAGAACTTGTCCCCAAATTTATGGTCATTGTGGCATTTTGCGTGACATTGGTATAAAAATAACTCCCCGTATTTACATCATGATTATTGGTTGTGAATACCCCTGAATAACAGTAAAGGCTGCTAGTAAGAGTAAGTGGACCAGATAAGGACACTGAAGGACCATTTATTCTCAAAGCCTGTAATTGTTTCCCTTTACTGTCAAAAGTAACTGATGCTGTCCCTATAAGATTAGTATTGTCACGATACATGATCATGTTTTCATTTAGTAAAAATGATCCGTAAACTTTTAACTGTTTAGAATTATAATCAAACTTAGGGTTATTAGTCACCCCTGACCAACTAATGTTTTTACACGCTGCATTATCAATATCAATAGTCACTACCTGATCTGAAGCGCTAAATGAATTTTGATCAAAATATAGATTTTCACCACTATTAGGAGCCCTTGAATGGAAAGTTGATCCTCCAGAGGAATTCGCCCAGTGATTTGAGAAGTCTGACCAGTTTCCTGTTCCTCCAACCCAGTAAAATTTTGTTGCACTGTCTTCACATCCATTCATATTGACTGAAACCCCTGCAGTAGTTCCAGAACACAAATCAATCGGGTTGGCAACCCCATCGCTATCATCATCTGCATTAAGGTTATCTGAGCTATTGGACTGAACTTGAGGTAATGCAACCCCTTGGATATCAAAAATAGAATTCTGGGCTAATTTTACATTAATCAGCTCGTTCCCATCTGGAATTCCATTAAATTCAAATCCTAATGAATATTTAAACCCACTTTGAAAAATAGAGATTGGTGTTGTTGAAGAAAGAGTTGCGGTTCCCCCTGAGAGTTCTAATATAAAATCAGATACTTCAAGATTTCCACTTCCATTAATAGTGTTGTAGACCTGTTCACTAAAGGTTATGGTGATTACTAGATTATCTGTAGAAACTTCAGCCTGTGAAAGACTAGCACTCACTGTACCTAGTCTCACCGAATTATTACTTTGATTTACATCTGCTCGCTGTCCTTGATAATCAAAAATTTGATAGTTATTGGGACGAATTGTTAAAACTTCGCTACCAACCAAATTTGAGGTATTAATTCCTAAAGTATAGATGTTACCATTTTTAGAAATACTTGAGGGTGTTGATGAATTCAGCTGACCACTACCCCCCAACAAAGTGAGTTGAAAATCTGATGCAATTAGATTTCCTGAACCGTCACTGTTAGTAAAAACAGGTTCATTAAAAGTAACAGCAACATTATTAGCAGTCTGGGAATAAGTACTTGAAATTATAACTGGATAATTAGACAAACTCATGGTTAGATCATCTGTTTTTCCTATGGTTGAAAAACTACATCCGGTCACTGTTCCAGAATAGGGTATTTCTATAGAAGAAAAAACAATATCTCCATTTTCTATTGTATCAGAGCTGTATATAGTTGAAGTCCCTGTTTGAGTTTTGATACCATTTACAAAAAAGTGGATTACAGATGAATTTTGCCCTGTGTAAGTCGATGAAACAACGAATGTTATTTCCTGATTTTGATAAAAAGTTGCGCCGGTAGGACTAGTTGTAATGGTCATTCCCGATAGTGTATTACCAGAATCTGTATTGAAATTAAATCCTGAAACATTTCCTTCATTTTGACTATATGGTCCAAGGGTTACTGTAGCGCTAGTGGTAAGGGCAATGTCTTTTACTCGAATGTAATCTCCACAAAAATCATCACCATTGTAAATTAGAGATGCCTGAGACCCACTTGATGTGGATTTAATATAACTTCTAGATCCAGATTTGGAGTTAAACGACAGCGTATTAGATATCGTAACTGTAGATCCCTGATTAAACTCAATTGAAGTGCCGTCTCCAGAAGTAGAAAGGGTTCCAATGGTCGGTGACCTGTTTGAATTAGTTTGAAATCTTACTTTTTTACCAACTATATTTAAAGTGTCTATAACTCCTTCAAAATGAGAATTTATATAAGCATAATCATTTTGCCTATTTGTTCCCTCTTGAAGTATATCTAATTTTCTAATTCTATCAATTCCTTCGCCAATACTTCTGTTACCTAAATTTTTTGCAATTACATGTCCAAGGTTTATATCATTTTTTTTATCTGAATCCCACCCATACTTACCTTGTAGTTCAGCATTATCTAAAATAATGGTACTGCTGACAAGGTCGGTCAATAAATAATTCTGGTTAGCGCCGTTGTAATAGCGTGCAAGGAATACCCCCCCCTCAACAGTCAGGCTTGAAGTCCCAGTATAAATCGTGGTAGTAGTAGTCCCTCCATAAAATTGAATATATGTAGAACGAACATCATAATCATTAGTGTAAAACGTTGATCCATTTTCTACAGTAAGATTACTTGACCTAAGAGGACTTAAAAGATTAAATGTTCCAGAAGGTTTTCTAACGTAAATGTTACCAACATTGTGTCCTGATGAAATTAATGATCCTGTATTACTTGAGACAAAAGAAAGGGTACCCACGCTCTGAAACTCCATCAAAGGATCGTAGGTGACAGAACTATGAACTTCAAGAGTTTTACCCGTCATATTGAACTTAGGAGTATTGGTAACCCCAGTCCAATTCATATTCTTACAGCTTTCGTCAGTCACATTAAGTGTTACTATTTGATTGGCAGCAGAAAACGAATTACTATCAAAAAATATATTGTCATCACTACTGGGTGTGGTAGTATGAAATATGTTCCCACCAGATGACGTAGCCCAGTGTGAAGAATAATTAGACCAATTTCCTGATCCACCTACCCAATAATAGTTATCTTGAGAATGTAGATTCTTTAAAAAGAGAAATGCAAAACAAAAAAAAAGCTTTTTAATCAATTAGTTATTTTATGGTTATTTAGTAGTAAAAAAACTAATTAATTGATTTTTTGTTTCATAAATTGCATAGATATTTTTCTTCCTTTTATTTGCAATATTTTTTGACCATTTTGACTTTATTATTATTTTTTTGCAATATCTTTTTCAATATTAGACATGGATATTAGTGTAAGCCTATTTCAATTTATAAATGCAATGATTCTTTTTTCAATTTCACTTGTTGGAATTGTTTTGTGTTTTATCATTTATATAAAAAGAGAGTCTAATTTTTCCTACAATCATTATACGATTGTATTAATCTTGACTATTTGTTTTAGACTATCTACTGGGGCTATTTTTATCATCTCACCAAATAGTGAAATTTCAAGAATAATTCTTAACATAAGACCACTATTTCTTCTATTACTTCCTCTTCAGTATTTATATATAAAAGCGCTTCTACTGAGAAACAGAGGTGGAGATTTAAAAGATTTATACCATTTAATATTACCTGTCTTTTTAACTACAATATTAGTTTCTAATGGAATTGAAAAAACTTTTGCCTTTACAGTAACGAGCATTGGGGTAATTATTACTTATTGTTCTGCGTATTTGATTTTATCTATATATTTTGTTTCATCATTTAATAAAAAAACTAAGAGAGTTTATGCTTTTGAAAATAAACAAGAATTCATTAGGAAAAAATGGATGTTTCAAATTCTATCTTCAGTTTTTTTAGCATTAATCATACTTTTTTATTCCCTTTTTAAAGAATTTTTAAATGAAGATTATTTATTTGGACAAATTTATACCGCCAATGCAGTTTTATGGCTCTATTGTTTTATTATACTTTTCAAAACACCTGATTTTTTATACGGTATTAATTACACAGAAGACAAAAATATTTCAAATAAATTATGGTTAAAAAAACCAAAAAAAATTATTTTGAAAAAAGATGTTGAATTAAACATCAAAATATTTCAAAATATAAAATCTATTCAAATCTCATTAGAGAAATTATTTGAGACTTCTAAAATTCATAGAAATGATTTTAGTGATGCGACTCTAGCAATCAAATTAAATATCCCTGTTAGTCATGTTAGACTGATATTCAAATACTATTCAAATTTTACTCTTTCAGAGTTAAAACATTATTTGAGAATAAATGATGCCATTAAAATAATCAAAAAAAATAAAGGGGATATTTTACTTAAACAAGTCGGTGCAGTAGTCGGCTACAAAACATATTCTTCATTTTATAGAGAATATAACAAATACAAAGATTTTTAATTTAGCATTAAAATATTAAGGTAAGTTTTTTATTAAAAAATTTATACCGTTTTTACTTAATATATTTTCAATATCGCCTTTTGAGTATCCACGATTTTCTAAAAGACTGTCAAATTTCTGAAGATCTGCAATTGTTTCTAAATCATGCGGACATTGTTCTTTTCCAAAGCCACCATCAAGGTCAGAACCTATCATAACGTGTTTTGAATTTCCTGCCAATTGACATATGTGATCTATATGCTCAATAATTGTTTCAAGTACCAAGCCACTTTCTTTTGGGTCGTTAACTCCTCGTTGCCAATTAGAAGTCATCATCCAGGCATCAAAAGCCATTCCAATAACGCTTCCACGTTCCAATAGTGCTTTAATTTGACTGTCATCAAACTGCCTATTGTGAGATACAAATTTCCTGCAATTGCTATGGCTTGCCCACAAAGGTCCATCATAAACGGCTAATGTTTCCCAAAAACTTTGATCACACAAATGGGTTGCATCTAAAATTAGTGATAACGAGGCTATTTCTTTTAATAAGGCTTTTCCTTTAATACCTATTCCTCCAACAGAATCCGTTCCAAAAGCATAGGTTCCTGGACCGTAATGGGCAGGACCTATAGCACGTAGGCCCTGATCATAAGATTTATGAAGATGATCAAGAGAAACAATTGAATCTGCACCCTCTAAACTTAACACAAAACCTATCGGACATTTTATGGAATCGATTTCCCATTCTGACAAATGCTCAGAAAGTTCATTTTTAGATTTAATTTGTTTAAGCTCTCCTGCTTGTTCCATTTCTTTATACCAAGCTAACTGACCTTGAGTTTGTGCCCAAGCTTGCTCCGGAGATTTCCATCCTGGTAGAGGGTTTTCTTCTTTTACATAACGTGCGATTTGTGTTGCAACACAAAGTCCAATATTTCCTTCACGAAGGGCTGAAAAGCTAACCGTTCCTTTTCCCCTATCAGGAAGATCAGTCATTCCAATTTCTTGCAGACGAATTTCTCCAACCGTTTTTCGTAAGTCACGATTCCACTCCATTGCGTTCATGGAAAGGTCTAAATGAGCATCAAATATAAATTTCATTATTTAAAAAGATAAATGATATGAACGAGCTTCAATTTCCCAAGGAGTGCCAAGTTCTCCTTCAGTTACAGTATACGCCTTATTGTATTTAGCAACGGTAGGGCATATATGGTAGGGTATTGCATAAAATAAGTCCCCTACTTTAAAATTATTTTCTTGTTTATACTCCAAAATTAAATGCTCTTCACTTTGCCCTTTATGTACAGCTTTTTCTAATCCAAAAATCTCTACTCGAGGTAAAGACATTTCAGAAGCTATTGCTTTATGGCCTAAATCAAAACAAAAAATATTTTTATTTGGTTTACTGATTAATCGAGTGACAACTACTGCAGCATTTAGAAAAGGAGATTCTTTCCATATACGTTTATATCCTAAATCCCAAAGTAAAGTAGTTCCGGGACTTAACACCACATTTGAACGAAGCGAATGTGGGTAAAAGCTCGGAGAACCACCCGCTATAATAGTAGGAACTTTTATTCCATTTTGATTAAGTTTTTTTATAAGATCGTCAACTGCCTCAAAAGCATTAGTAGATTGAATGATTTTATCTTCTAAATCCAAGGGCCTAAGATGTCCATCGTATACATGTAAGCCTAATGAGGTTAAAGAAGAAGATTCTACTATGACTCGGTATAGTTCAGCAGCCATTTCTGGCACAATTCCAGTACGATTCATTCCATTATTGATATCAACCCATAAGTTCAATTTGACATCTTGTTCTTGGGCTAATTTATTAAAGATTGCCAATGAATCAAGATTATCTACTAAGGTTGAAAATTGAATAGAAGGATGTTTTTTTTGATACTTTATAAACTGGGCTAATTTTTCCTTTGTAGGTTGTAATGCAAGTAAAATTTGCTCAACTCCGCAAGATATCAAAAGAGCTACTTCTCCTAAGGTTGCACATTTAAAACGTCGAATGCCCGCTTCCATTTGAAGGTCAATCACTTTTGCCATTTTATAAGTCTTAACATGAGGCCACAATCGTTCTGTACTTCCAGCAATTTTAATCATAGAAGCAATATTTTTTTTAATCCGTTCAGGAAAAACCAATAGACCTGGAGTTTGAAGTTTATCTTCTTCAGCAACTTTATACCAATCTGATGTATTCATTTTATTTAAGATTCTAATAAAAACATCGCTTCTATCTCTACAGCAATATTTTGAGGTAATGACATTCCTACTGCACTACGAACACCAATGCCATATTCTTTTCCAAAAATATCTGCCATTAATTCGCTAAATCCGTTAATCACATAAGGATGATCTTCAAATTCAGGAGTGGCGTTTACCATTCCTAAAACTTTTATAACACGTTTAATCTTTATAGAAGAGTCTGTATGTGTAACAATAGAAGATAGCATGGTAAGTCCAACTTGACGAGCAGCAAGTTTAGCTTCTTCCTTATTTAAAACGGATCCAACTTTTCCTTGCATCAAAGTTCCATCGTTTAAAACAGGTCCTTGACCCGAAACGTATAAATGGTTATCTAAAATAAGTACAGGCTTATAAACACCTGCCGGTGGAGGTGCTGGTGGTAAAACCAAGCCCATTGCCTCTATTTTTTCTCTTAATTGTAAGCTCATTTAAATAAAATTTTCTAATACTAAAACTCCTAACAGTCCACTTATGCCAATGGAAGTTTCCATTACCGTCCATGTAGATAAGGTGTCTTTAATACTTAAGTTAAAATACTCTTTGAACAGCCAAAAACCACTGTCATTTACATGTGAAAGCATCAAACTCCCAGATCCAATTGCCAAAACCATAAGTTCTGGACTCACGCCAGAGCTTTGAACTAGGGGAAGAACAATTCCTGCAGTAGTAAGACCTGCAACAGTTGCAGAACCTACTGAAAAACGAATTAAAGTTGCTATTAACCAGGCAAGGATTAAAGGGGACAAAGAAGTGGTTTCTAACAAACTACCAATATACTGACTTACCCCACTATCAATTAAAATTTGTTTTAAAGCACCCGCCCCAGAAATAATTAACAAAACCATGGTAATTCCAGAAGCCGCAGTACTAAAAATTTTCATGACTTCCTCCATAGAATTACCCCTTGATAATCCCAGTGTATAAATGCCTATTAAGAGTGAAAGTAAAAGAGCAATAACAGGATTTCCAAGGAATTCAATTAAAGAAAAAATAGTACTCCCAGGGGTTAAAAAATTGAGAGTAATCGTTGAAAACCCAATAAGTAGAACAGGTAGTAACGCAGTAAGAAGACTGTTAGATAAACTAGGTAAATCAGATTCCTCAAATATTTTTGAAGCCATAAATTCTTTGAGTGGTTTTGCTTCAACCTTTGGAATAAAACGCGTTAATAATGGTCCTGAAATAAGAATTGAAGGAATGGCAACCACAATTCCATAAAGCAAGGTTTTTCCAATATCAGCTTCAAACATAATAGATAAAGCAGAAGGTGCAGGATGTGGTGGCAAAAAGCCATGGGTTACTGAAAGTGCAGCCAACATTGGTAAAGCTATGGATATTAAAGACAAGCCAGTAGCGGAAGCAACGGTAAAAACTAATGGAACTAAGATCACAAAACCAACAGAGTAAAACATTGTAATTCCGACTACAAATCCGGTAATCATTACAGCTGTTTTAGTATTCTTAACACCAAAGAAAGCAATAAGACCATTGGTTATTTTTTGGGCAGCTCCGCTTTCAGCCACTAATTTTCCAAGCATAGCACCAAGCCCCAAAATCATGACTAAAAAGCCTAAGGTATTGCCGATACCTTTTTCGATGGAGGTTACAATTGTATTTAGTTCCATGCCCTGACCTATCCCAATAGCAATAGATACAAGTATGAAAGCAATAAATGCATTAAGTCTAAAAACGATGATCAGTAAGAAGAGGAATGAAATTCCAAGAGAAATGATTAGTAATGGCATATGTTAAAAATAATAAAATGCTGGAAATATGCTACTATTAATGATAAATGATTTAGTGAAATTTATATATAATTATGGGTTGTAATATTTTAAAATAAAAACTCATTTTGTTATTAAGTTGAGGGATTTATTATCTTTAATTAAGTTCTATTAAAATGATACAGTCTTATAAAAAATCACCAAAATTAGCAACATCTTATGATGCAATTTTAATTGGATCTGGAATTGGATGCCTTTGTACAGGTGCACTACTCTCTAAAACCGGAAAAAAAGTATTATTGCTGGAAAGACATTATACCGCTGGTGGTTTTACACATGTTTTCAAGCGTAAAGGCTTTGAATGGGATGTTGGTATTCATTATATTGGAGAAGTTCAAAGACCAGATAGTGTATTAAGAAAATTATTTGATTATGTATCAGATAAAAAATTGCATTGGGATGATATGGGAGATGTTTATGACCGAATTATCTTGGGTGAAAAGCATTATGATTTTGTGAAAGGTGTAGATAATTTTAAATCCCAAATGATCAAATACTTTCCTGATGAAAAATTGGCAATTAACAAATATGTTGATTTGATTTTTTCAACTAATAAAGCCGCATCTAAGTTTTATATGTTTAAGGCATTACCTGAATTTATAAGTACATTTTTAGATAGTTATATGAGGAAAAAATATTTAAACTTTTCTGATCGAACAACCTATGATGTTTTAAGTGAACTAACTACTAATCAAACTCTTATTAAGGTTTTGTGTGGGCAATATGGAGATTACGGTCTTCCTCCCAAACAAAGTAGTTTTGCAATGCACGCTTCTGTTGCAAAACATTATATGCAAGGTGGAAGTGTTCCCGCAAAAGGTTCGTCGCAAATTTTAAAGACCATTGAAAAAGTAATTGAAAAAAGTGGTGGAACTATCTTAGTTCGAGCCGATGTAGATAAAATTATCGTAGATAATAATAAAGCCAAAGGAGTGAGAATGACTGATGGGAATCATTTTTATGCAGATATTATTATTAGTGGTACAGGTGTTTTTAACACCTTCGAAAATTTACTTCCCTCAGATGTAATTTATCGTCATAAGTTAAATGAAAAATTAAAAAAAGTTAATCCGTCTGTAGGATATGGCTGTTTATACATAGGACTTGATGGTTCTCCACAAGATCTGAAGCTTCCCAAAACAAATTTTTGGATTTATCCAGAAGATCTGGATCATGATAGCTGTGTAGAGCGTTTTTTAGATGATAACAACGCAGAATTTCCCCTAGTATATATTTCTTTTCCTGCCTCAAAATTTTCAGATTGGTCTGAACGTTATCCCGGAAAAAGTACAATAGATATAATAACTATGATTCCTTATGAGGCATTTGCAAAATGGGATGGAACTAAATGGAAAAAACGCGGTGAAGATTACGAAATTAAAAAAGAAGAATTTTCTCAACGTCTTCTTAAACACTTATACGAACAATTACCACAACTAAAAGGATCTGTTGAATATTATGAATTTTCTACTCCTTTAACAGCTGAACATTTTTCTAATTATAAACAAGGTTCACTTTACGGAATTGATCACAACCCAAATCGCTTTCAACAAAAATTCTTAAAACCCAAAACAGCAGTTAAAGGTTTGTATTTAACGGGTCAAGATATTGTCACTGCGGGAGTAGGAGCAGCATTATTTTCAGGTTTAATTACTGCAGGAGCTATAACTGGTATTAATTTTATAAAAAGAATTTTTAAAGAATAAAGCACATTGAAGAAAAATTTTCCAAAGTTGATCTTAAAAAACATTTTATGTCACTTGGATATTCTGGTTATTCATTGTTGGGATTGGGTGTAGATGAGGTAAAAGTTGTCTTGGAGAAATGCCTAAAAGAGAATATATACTTTAAAGTCTGGGAGTTAAACTATAAAGGTAATGGCTCAATTCCAGACGACTGGTGGGAAGGAAAAATTGCTTATTATAGATATAAAAATCAATAAATTGAGTGTTTATAAAGACATAATATGTTACCCTGTTGATGACAAAAACAAACGTTTTTTACTAGGGAAAAAGGGAAGTAATGAAATGCTAGCTATTGGTTTAAATCCAAGTACAGCCAACGAAGATAATTTAGATCCTACCTCAAGAAATATTCAAGCCATTGCACAGAATAATGGATGTGACGGTTGGTGGTTGATTAACCTTTACGCCCAGAGAACTCCAAAGCCAAGTAATCTCCCAAAAAAAGTTAATCAAGTTATTGTAAAAGAAAACATTGATTTTATTAAAGAGCTTATCAATAACGATAATGATATATCTAAAATTCTTTTTTGCTGGGGAAACCATATAAATGATCACTCTTATTTAAAAAAACAAGCAGATCAAATAATTGCTACTCTAAAAGAATTAGACCTTAAGCCCCTTTGTTTGGGAAAAACATTGACTGGCAATCCCCTACATCCAGCTCCTATGGTGGTTAATAGATTTTTTGGAGGTGTTAATAATGTAGTCATAGAAATATACTAATCATAAAATTCCTTTTTAGCTATTTTTGAGCTTTTTTTGATCATTTTTGATCATTTTTGACCTTTTTTGATCATTTTTGAGTGATTTTGACACTTTTTTAGAAATTCTAATTTTATTTTTTTAATTCCTTTTTCAAGTAATTAAAAATAGTTTTAGTACCTTAAGTTTCTGATTATTAATTTAATGAAGAAAATTCTACTCTTTTCGTTTGCTTTTTTTCTGCTTATCACATGTAAGAAAGATGCCTTTGATGAACAGACTGAGGCTCCAGTAGCTGTTTATAACCTTGCCGTTAGTTCATCTGAAGGAGGAAACGTAAGCACCAGCGGAGGATCTTATGAATCGGGATCGGTTGTGACTATTACAGCTACCCCAGAACAAGAGTATGTTTTTTCAGGTTGGATGGGTATAGAATCTACAGAAAACCCTCTTACAATAGCTATTAATTCTGACCAGAACATAGCCGCATCATTTCAAAAAAGAAAGTACCCTCTTGTAGTTAATGTTAACGGAGCAGGTACCGTCCAAGAAGAAATTGTAAGCACTGGTAAATCTACAGACTATGATAGTGGCACAGTTGTCAAACTTACTGCTGTTCCAAGTAGTGATCACGCTTTTTTTAGCTGGGATAATAGCAGTTCTGTGGATACGATAAATCCTATACAAATAACTATTGACGGAAATAAAACAGTAGGCGTAAACTTTGATTATCAAACAGCACGAGATCTTGTGGGAACTTGGGAGTTTCAATTAGAAGAAAGTGCCACTGGAAAATCCCACGGTTATATCACAATGAGAATATCTATTCAATTGAATATTTTATTTACCATGGTTTTAAATGGTGTAACTACACAAATTTATTCTCAGTTAAACTCATTGAATAGTAACACTTTTGTAATGGGTGATTTTGGAGTACTTACAAATGTAAGTTTCACCTCAGCTACATCACTAAACTTTAATGTGGTTACTCTTCCACCAAACAGTAGTCCTCCAACAACTGCCGCTAGTGTTCCTTCAGCAACTGCAAGTAATTCAATTGGTCTAACAGGGGTTAATAAAACATCAAGTAACTCAGCTCCTTTTATACCTCCAACTACCGCAGTGACAAGTAGTACTTCAGGAATTTCACCAACACAAGCATTAAGTAGTGTAGTGAGTCAGGTAGCTGCGACAACCGCATCGGTTACAACCGCATCGACTACAACCATTTCCTGTACGATATCAGGTGCATTAACCTCTGGCCCGCAGTCACAAACAGTAACTGCTACAACTGCAATTACTAATGTAGTGGGTACATTTACTACAACTTGTTCAGGCACATTAAGCGCCTCAGCTACAGGACTTCCTATTGGAGTAACAATGTCCCTTACTAACAATTTAGCGACCATATCAGGATCACCATCTGCACAAACATCAGGAACGTATAATTATTTTGTTACAGCTTCTAGTGGAACAGTATCTGCATCTTTTAATGGATCTATAAATGTTGTTGCAGCAGCTGTAAGTTCTACCACTGCATCATCCTGTACCATATCAGGAATATTAACCTCAGGGCCACAATCTCAAACGGTAAGTATTTCAACTGCTATTACTAATGTGGTAGGTACATTTACTTATACCTGTTCAGACACATTGAGCGCGTCAGCTTCAGGATTACCCACAGGAGTGTCAATGAGCTTTAGTAATAATGTAGCGACTATCTCCGGGACACCCACAGGCACTTCTTCAGGGACGTATAATTATACGGTTTCTGCTGTTAATTCAACAGGAACAGCCTCTGCTTCATATAGTGGAGATATTACAGTTTCTGTTGCAAGTACTACTTTGGTTCCCTGTTCAGGATCACTTACATTAACCAGTGGACCAAGCACTCAAACTGTATCAGCTTCAACAGCAATAACTAGTGTAAATTATCTTGTAAGCACAAACTGTACAGATACTACAACGGTATCTGCTACAAATCTTCCTCCAGGAGTGACAATGAATTACACATCCTCTTCAGGAGCTGTTGTAGTCTCAGGAACACCCTCAGGTGCGGCTACAGGAACTTATAATTATTCAATCTTAGCAATGTTTGCACCTACAAGTGATGCGACTGCTTCTGCAACTGTATCGGGAGTTATTAATGTTATTGCTACTGCATCATCCTCAATTTATTTTGAAAATGGAACATGTAAATGTCCAAATGCAAGTGTTGGCGATACAGCAACTATATCTGGCACGACATATACCGTAGTAAATAATTCAACGATAGCTGCACAAATAGCAAATGGGAATGTTAACCTTTGTACAACACTGGTAACGTTTATGGATGGAGATGTAGAAGCTGATCCACCAACTAATTTCTTTAATGATAATTCTTTCAATTCAGATATTAGCTTTTGGGATACATCAAATGTCGAAGACATGGATGGAATGTTTATACTTGCTACTGCATTTAATCAAGATATAAGTAATTGGAATACATCAAAGGTTTCAAGTACTTTAGGAATGTTTGCTGGTGCTGCTGCTTTTAATAAGAATATTGGAAGCTGGAATACTTCAGCAGTTACTAATATGGGTTCTATGTTTTTAAGTGCCACAGCATTCAATCAAGATATTGGCAGTTGGGATACATCAAATGTTAAAGACATGAGCAACATGTTTGCTGATGCAGCCGCATTCAATAAGAATATTGGAAGCTGGAATACTTCAAATGTTAAGGATATGTCTGGTGTATTTGATCTTGCAACAGCATTTAATCAGAATATAGGGAGTTGGGATACATCAAATGTTAAAGACATGAGTGGCATGTTTGATGATGCTGCCGCATTCAATCAAAATATAGGGGGTTGGGATACTTCAAGTGTTGATTTTATGAAGAATATGTTTAAAAAAGCTACCGCATTTAATCAAAATATAGGGAGTTGGGATACTTCTGTTGTGACCACATTCCAATCAATGTTTGAAGGTGCAACAGCTTTTAATCAAGATATAGGGAGTTGGGATTTATCTAGTAATGGAGGAACCGGATATTATCCAGATGGAACAACGCAGATAGGCTATGACCCTTTAGAGCAAATGTTTAAAGATGCAACAGCTTTTAACCAAGACCTTTCGGGATGGTGTGTATCTAACCTAAGTGAGCCTGATGATTTTTCAATTGGTTCTGCTTTAACATCTGCTAATTCTCCTCTTTGGGGTAAAGAGTTTACAATAGCATTAACTAGTGGTTCTCAATCACAAACTGTAACAGCTACAACAGCTATTACTCCAATTCAATACACTGTAAGTTCAATCTGTACAACTACATTAAGTATTAGTGCTTCAAACTTACCCTCTGGAGTTAGTGCCGCTTTAAGTAATAACATAGCAACTATATCTGGTTCACCAGCAGGAACAGCCACGGGTACTTTTAATTATAGCCTAACTGTTTCAGGCTCTACAACTGGGCAAACTGTAACAGGGACAATTACAGTTTCTGTTGCAAGTACTACTTTAGTTCCCTGTTCAGGATCACTTACATTAACCAGTGGACCAAGCACTCAAACTGTATCAGCTTCAACAGCAATAACTAGTGTAAATTATCTTGTAAGCACAAACTGTACAGATACTACAACGGTATCTGCTACAAATCTTCCTCCAGGAGTGACAATGAATTACACATCCTCTTCAGGAGCTGTTGTAGTCTCAGGAACACCCTCAGGTGCGGCTACAGGAACTTATAATTATTCAATCTTAGCAATGTTTGCACCTACAAGTGATGCGACTGCTTCTGCAACTATTAGTGGAGCTATATCAATCGCTTTAGCCACATCCACAACTGCATCCTCAAGTAAAACATTTAATATTGGAGTAAATGCAACTAGTAGTTCAGATTATACTTTAAATGGCGATGATCGCATTGGAACTGTAACAGGAGGTGATCCTGATTTAACTTTTAATACTGGAGACACTATAAACTTCAATGTAGATGCAACAGGACATCCTTTTTATCTTAAAACAGATGCAGGAACTGGAACGGGAGATACCATAAGTGGTTTAACAAATAATGGTACAGAAAGTGCAACAATTTCTTGGATACCTTCCGCAACAGGAACCTTCTATTATCAGTGTTCACTTCACGGAGGAATGGTAGGGACGATTACTATTCAGTAATAAAAACCTCTATTCAATATTTTCTTTCTCGAAAACAACCTCAAACCTATCATCTTTTTGGTTTTTAATCTTTGACCAAGGGGATCTTACATAAGCCTGCTCAACACATCTATGCTTAACGATTGCTGAGGTCATTCCATAACCAACTGCAACTTGAATGTCTTTAAATCTTACTTTGATTGTTACTTCTCCTGAAAAAATAGCCATAATAGTTTTTTTAATTAAACGTCATTTATGACCAAGATGAATATGATTTCTCGATTGTTTTAGACGAGCGTCTCGTATTCTAAACCACCGTGTCTCGAGAAGATCGGTTGGTACGCTAAATGCGTTCTTTATACAATACAAAGATATAGAAAAGCACGATATTAAGATGTTATTGATTTTAGGTATATTAACTATATTAAAAACAACACTATGAAAAAATTAATTTGTATCGCAACCTTTATTTTAGGGTTAGCTAATTCAGACTATATTTATTCTCAACCATCAATTCCAATTGACCAATGGGAGGGAAAATCAATATTACTTATTGGAGCACATCCTGATGATGACTATCAGTCTCATGGAACACTAGCTCTTTTAAATGAAAATAATAACAAAATATTTATACTCACATTAACCACTGGTAATGTGGGCACCAAAGATCCTAAAATGAGTAAAAATAATTTGTCAAAAATAAGAAGACAAGAACAAATTGACGCAATGAAAGTCATAGGTCTTTCAGAAGAACGATATATTAATTTAGGATATGATGATGGAAGGGTTGAATTTGCTGATAAAGAAGAAATAATAGGAAAAATTGTTTACCACATAAGAAAAATTAAGCCTGATGTATTGATATCTTTTGATCCTGGCTATAATTATCAAGTTTGGCACAAAAGTGACCATAGGGCAGCAGCATATTTAACAGCGGATGCAGTAAGAGCTGCAGAATGGCGTTTAATGTATGAAGGACAAGTGATTCATCAAAATCTGAATGCCTACAGAGTTCCAGAATTCCTTTTTTATGGTGGTAATATTAAAGATAAAAATACTGAAGTAAATATTGCAGAATATTTAGATAAAAAAATATTATCAGGCTCAAAATACCTTAGCCAATGGTCAAGCGGATGGAATAAATATTTGGGCTCAGATATAAGTAAATATCCTATTGGGGAAAAAGAAAGTGTTTTTAAAAGACTTAAAGAAAGAATAAAATATAACAACGATTTACCTGTAGAAAGATTTAGATACTATAAAGGAATTCCAGATGGAATGGGTCGTGAAAAAAGAGACTAAAGATCTTATAATGCAGATATTCTAATTTAGGCAGTCAAAAAGTTGATTATGGATAGATCTGCAACTAAACCACACATAGGAATTGGATTACAACTTTCTATGCCAGTTAAGCCCTAAGGAGACCCCCTACTTTATAAATCCCTAATACGCTGTTTGTTATAACATTAGAAAGGATATTTGAGGTGCGATGTATGCAGTGTCTTAAATACAGAGGTTTGGGGTTATATACTAGATACAAGAACTAGTGTCTAATCTGAAAACG